>Ga0180438_10000589_pt1 | contig 68684 bp, 83 predicted proteins | sample SS_ome_12_FD_132455 | JGI IMG/M metagenome (GOLD analysis project Ga0180438, IMG submission 132455) | Hypersaline lake sediment archaeal communities from the Salton Sea, California, USA - SS_3_D_2 metaG | ecosystem: Environmental > Aquatic > Non-marine Saline and Alkaline > Hypersaline >...
TGCCACGGGCGCCCTTACCGCCGACGCCTTCGCGGCCGATGCTCTGGTGGCTGCGACGTTTGCCACGGGAGCCTTTACCGCGGATGTCTTCGCGGCGGATGCGCTTGCCGCCGCAACTTTTGCTGCCAATTCATTGGACGGTAAGGGCGACTGGAACACAGGAAAAACGGGTTACACTCTAACTAACCTCTCTGACGCTAATGCAGCTAAGCTGGAAGACATATTGGACGGTACTGGGGGGACGGGACTAACATTAAATAAGCTGACAATCAACGGCAATGACGCTGCGGGTGTCGTGGATATTGACAATGCGGGCGGTGCGGGGGTCGTTGTCAACGGTTCCACCCTCGGCATCAACATTGACGGGGCCAGCGGGCACGGTGTCGCGATTGCAGGCACCCTGGCCGGCATAAGTGTTTCTGGGGTAACGCATGGCCTCGACATTGACGCTAGTGGTGGCATCGGTGTCCAGGTTACGGGTACGACACACGCGGTTGACATCGCAGCATCAGCAGGGCCAGGAATTGAAGTTAATGGCACAACTTACGGGATACAAGTAACCGCCTCAGCCGGTGTAGGCCTGGATGTTATTGGCAGCACGGTGGGGCTTCAGGTTGATGGCCAAGTCAACGCGGGGGTGTCGATTACAGGAGCCACGATTGGGATTGATGTTGACGGCAGCGATGGTCCAGGCATTGAGTGCACGGGCACAACGTACGGAATCGACATTGACGCCAGCGCGGGTTCTGGTGTGCGTGTCGTTGGTACGGTCAACGACATCTTGGCCGACATCACCGGTAACCTCAGCGGCTCGGTCGGCACGCTTTCCGGGCTGGCCGCCGCCTCGGCCGGGAAACTCGACGACATCCTCGACGGCACCGGCGGTACGGGACTGACGCTGAATAAGCTAACAATCAATGGTAATGATGCAGCAGGCGTTGTTGATATAGATAATGCGGGTGGAACAGGCATTTCTGTTAATGGCTCTACTCTCGGAATCAACATTGATGGGGCCGGAGGTCATGGTGTTGCAATCACTGGCGCTTTGGCCGGAGTTGATATCAACGGAGCTACCTATGGAATAGACATTGACGCTTCTGCTGGTAGTGGTATCCGTGTTGTAGGGACTGTTAATGACATCTTAGCGGACATTACAGGAACAATAGCAACTTGCACGACAAACACAGACATGCTTACTGCTGCAGCCGTGAACGCTGAAGTAGTGGACGCTTTGAATGTAGATACCTATGCAGAACCCAGTAGTGCTCCTGCGGCTACAGCATCTATGGTGTCTATGGTCCATTGGATGTTTACGCTTGCTCGTAATGAGCAAAATCGTACAAGTAGTCAAGCGTCACTACGAAACGATGCGGATGACGATAACATTGCAACTGCTTCCCTTGCTGACGATGGTACAACCTTTACTAGAGGAGAGTGGAGCTAGTGGTATTAGCAAGTGACGTCAGTAGTGGTATTCCTGTAATGGCTGCTCCTCAGCCTACAGGAGAAGCTTTTGATTTTGTTGCTGACTTGGCAGACGCACTAGTCAACGCCATTAATGGTGTCTCTGTTCTCAACTATGATGCAACGGCGGATGGGGTAGCAGACGATGAACCTGAGATTAGCAACGCTTTGACAGCCGCAGTGAGTGCTAGTCGTTGGTTGGTTTTTCCTCCAGGTACATACTTAGTTGAATCGGACATCACGTTCACAGTTCCCGTGCTATTTATGGGGGGTGTCCTAAAATTAGCAGCAGGAGTGACTGCGACATTCAATCAACCTTACATGAACCCCTCAAAGCAACAATGCTTTGATGAACAAGGAAGATTGGCTGGTACGGCTGGAGGAGTAAGAGTAGCAGAAACTAGTCCGCAAGATACTGTAAGACCAGAGGACTGGGGGGCTGTGCCCGATAACAGTACAGCAAACGCTCATATTCCAATCCAACAAGCCATAGATGCATTTGACTATTCAACCTCTTCCTTTGCTAAAGTAGGACGAGTTTTGTTTAGTAGCGGTACCTACCTACTTGGTGCCCCTATCTTTGTTGGATACGATTGGATAAACTACTCAACAGACTGGGCCGACATAGACGCAGTGGGGGCGACAACTTGTTGGCGGGGACATGCAAACTCTGCGCAATCTCGCAAACAGCACGTCATCTTAGAGGGAATCGGCTATGCCTGTTTGAAAAGAACAGGGTCAGTAGTCAACCGTCAATACCTTCTCTACTACAGCGGTGAAGGCAACGGTAAGGCTTTTGAAGTCATAAAGAATCTTGCCTTGGATTGTCAGTATCTCAGCCGAGGAGCATACCTCAGTCATCAGACGTTTGGTAAAACATTTAACGGATTGGAAATTTATAAGTCTCTTCATATTGGAGTAGAGTTCAGTGAGTGTTGGGGGAGCCAATTGTTGAATTGTTTCTTTTGGTATTGCAAAGGTCAGTTGTTCAGAGGCAGAAATATGGGAGGATGCTACCTCCAATCTTTGATCGGTAATTCTGCTAGAAGTCATCTTGACGCTAGTTGGCCAGCAATAGATGAAGATGTAGTGAGCGATGATCAGGGCAGTTCTTACACTCAAACTAGAGCGTGGGAAAGAGGGTTGTTTTCTCTTGACTGTAACGGGACACAACTAGACACTCTTCTCATAGAATCTTGTCAAACAGGCAGTGCGCTTAATGTCGCTGTGGCAGCAGACAAAAAGACGTGCACGCTAACAGACCATGGTTTGCAAGCAGGCGATCCAATCCGTTTGGACGTAGATGGGATTGAAACCACTGTTGCTTCTGTAACTAACAGCAGTGTCTTTGTAACGACAGATGCATGGACTTCAGCAGGCAGTACTTCCCGATTGATTTATCGTCGGTGCTCAGGAATCACTAAGGCCAATCCGGGTGTTATTACTTGTCAGAATCACAACCTAGTAGAAGGGCAGCATGTCAAAATAATGGCAGCTACTGGGATGACCGAACTCAATGATATCTGGTACCGGGTAAAGTACATTGACGCTGACTCCTTTTCTTTATGGTCGGTGTGGGATGGTACAATAGATTCTGAAGTAGGAGTTACTGCCCTAGACACTAGCGGTTATGGGTCTGTTGGGGACGGAACAGAGTACATTATAGCAGGAGGCCCCGGGCTAGTTGTTGATCCTTCAGTAATGGCTTCATTGAAGAATCTTAGGTTTGAAGCCAACTCAATCCTTCGTAGTAAAATTATGCTTTTGCATGGCTGCGAGAACGTTACAGTAGAAGACATAATATGTGACGACGCAGCTGAAGGACTGTGTGATTACGTTGTAGAGTGGCAGTCTAAGGCAAGACGTTGTACAGTAAATAACGTCCGTGCTCAAGGCATTCGCAAAGCAGCAGTAGAACACGACACTTATGTTTCAGGTTATTATGCCTTTGGTTGTGAGGTAAAACAGACCCGCTGCTACTCTGCGGCCGATGAATCTGTTGAAACAGAAGCTATCGCAGAATGGAACGGGTCAGAAGAAAACAACATTGTAGAAGGAGCAACAACCCCCGCTTCAGTTTCTGACCAATCGGGTACTGGCACGGGTACTGTGTCTGTTTACAGCAGTTTACCTACAGCAGAAATTTGGGTCCCAAACCCTGTATTAGAGATTGCAGCAGATTTCAATAATACGATCACTGATTTTGATAAGGGATACGATGGTCTTATTTTACGGGTGTTCTTTTTAGGAGGAAACGCTGTTGTAGAGCACGGTTCAGATATTGTAACTCTGTCGGGAAGCAATCTTACTCCTTCGGCTAACACAATGGTTACTTTTTTGAATCGGGGAGGCACCTGGTATGAGGTGTGATCACTGATGGCATACTTTGACGATCTAACTTTTGACGGGTTTGATGCATTAGACTTTGAAGAGTTTGACGCATTAGACGGATTAGAGTCATACCCATCGTCCTTTTACGATCCAGACAAACGGGCCAGCACGATAGGAGACCATCTATCGTTTTTAACTGTATTACCCAGAGGAGACAGCGATGTTTCCGCAGCAGACAGGCTACAAGCGGGGGAGTCATACAGAGGGATAGCGGTAGAGACGGCTGATATTTGTTGGGATGAAGGACACTTAGTAGGAGGCATTTTGCCTATTGCAGGAGGGTTGGGCTGATGGACGCAGTTAAACCAGGCAAGACAAACATCACCGTTTATTTTCGGTTACGGGATGCAACCACAGGACTGGCTAAAACTGGACTAGCTTACAACAGTGCTGGTGTCTCTTGTTACTATACTCGAAACAGAGCCGCAGCAGTACAAGTGCCTTTGGTAGAATTAGCCAGTGTTACGGCCGATCATACCGATGGAGGATTCATTGAAGTAGACGCAACGAATGCCAAAGGAGTGTACCGTGTTGACATTCCAGATGCAGCCTTTGTGTCGGGTAGTCGTACTGTTTTGGTCTCATTAGAGTTTGACGGAATTATTGAGGAGACAAAAGAGGTTCACTTAGATGGGGTAATGTATGTTGTCTTTACTCCAGTAGGTGTGACGGTGTCTGCTGGAGCAGTTTCAGACAACAATATTGTTACCTATCAACACGAAAAGTTTGGTCCTGTTATTTTTACCGTCGTTGATGACAACGGAGACGCAGTGGACCTTAGTGCGTCAACTCTAGAATTCAGAGTGTATGATAAGGATGACCGCACTACCATCTTGTGGACAATTGACGACACGGGAACTTCAAATGGGACAATTAGCGTTGGAGGAGACGACAACAACCAAGTCACAGTAACTGGAGACAACGATACAGACACGGCAACAGCGGACATTAGGCGTTATGTTCTGTGGGACGTTACTGAACAAAAAGTCAGAGCAAGAGGTATTCTCAACATTGTTGCTGAAGCAGACAGGTCCAGTTAACATGGCTATCATACAAGGCGCAAAAAGACTTAACCGCACTCTAAAAGAGTTGCGAACCCGTTATGACGCACACCGAATTAAAGACGTGTTGGTAGGTTACACTGCAAACTACGCTATCTTTGTTCACGAAAACCTAGAGGCGGCACACAAGCCAGGAAAGATTGCCAAGTTTTTGGAAACCCCGTTTCGAGAAAACCAGTCTCGGTATGCCAAAATAATCGCCACAGCCCTCAAACGAGGAAGCACTGTAACTGAGGCGTTGAAGTTGGCAGGATTAGCTTTACAAAGAGACAGTCAGGCGGTTGTTCCAGTAGATACAGGTAACTTGAAAGGGTCTGCGTTTTGTAGAGAGGACAAGGAACTATTCTAAGATGCCTGGTGCTTTAACACATCCTGCTTCAATGGTGCTTAGAAAGGCTTTTGTGGACCTTAGTGTAGGTAGTCTCCCTAGTGCGGGAGACAACTGGCCTATCTCAGTCGCTCAAGAGATAAATAGCCCAGACTCCACTATCACCATCTATGATACTGCTAGTGTCATTCACGGAAGAAACATGATTGATGGGGTTATGGATGAGCATTATGGAATACAAATCAGGATAAGAGCCGCTGACTTTACAACAGGTTGGGCAAAGGTAAAAGCAATCCAGGCCGCAATCGACTCAACAATTCAAAATACTGGAGTAGCAATTAGCAGTAACACATACCAAGTACCCGCTGTTACAAGAAAAAGTGGGCCGATCAGTCTAGGCAAAGAACCAACAAGCAAACGTTCCCTTTGGACAATCAACGCCGTTATGGCAATACGGCAGATCACTTAGTAAAGGAGTCTTTTCAATGGGTAGTGCCCCTACAGCCGCAGCCAGTCGACGGACACCAGCTGGTATTCCGTTACCAGACGGGTATCAAACAACCGTACAGATCCATGCTGATCCCGATATTTCATTTTGGGAAAGGTCTGTTACTCCTCCAGGAATTGACGGAGGAGATGAAGTGGAACTCACTACACAGCATAACAGCACTTGGAGAACCCTAGCGTCAAGGTCATTAGCCACCCTGACAGAAATGGTTTTGTCGGGTACTTATGACCCAGATGTGTATGATGAGATTTTGGCTATCATTAACTACGAAACAACCATCACCGTGTTTTTCCCAGATGGAAGCACGCTGGCTTTTTACGGGTTTGTAAAACGGTTTACCCCAGGTGAGCTTGTAGAGGGTGTTCCTCCAGAGTGTTCTGTGGTAATCGTGCCTACTAACCGTGACCCGGCTGATGGAACCGAGCAAGCCCCTGTGATGACGGAAGTTGCTGGAACGTAGTTGGTGTTTCTCCCTCGACCGGCGGTGGCTTCTTTTGGAAACGAAGGAAGCTACCGCCCCTTTTCTATTTTCAAAAAAGGAGCTAAAAGTGGAACCAGAAGTACTAGTTTTTGCCGATCTGGATTTGATTGAAATCCCTGTTGAAATAGGCGATAAGCGATACATACTACGTGAAGCCAATGGGGTAGTGGCTTGCAAATATCGGAATGCTATCCTCGCTTGTGCGAAAATGGAAGGCGGAAAAGCAGCAGGTTTTGAAGGTCTTGCAGATGTAGAAGTTTTGCTGGTTTCCCTTTGTCTTTTTCGAGTACAAGAGGATGGATCAACAACACCTATCGCTATTAAAGACGTGCAGGGTTGGCCTAACCGTGTCGTTAAGACTCTTTTTACTAAGGCCCAAGAAATAAGTGAGCTGCAAGAAGGAGAAGACACAGAAGAGAGTCTTACCAAAGATATAACCGCCATGCAAAAGAAACTGAAGGCCCTTCAAGAAGGTAATTCTCCGGTAAAAAACGTGCCAGAGTCTACGGTGGTTGGATCAACTTAGCTGTAGAGCTTGGTGTTCCTCTAAGCGAATGTTTACAGGCACACACTCATAGAGAGTATCTTACCATTGTAGAGCACTTCAAGCCTAAGAAGACAAAACCGACCAAGCAAAGTATTGAAATGTCAAAGAGCCGTTGGGCTTTTGCCGTCGGTTTGAAAACATTCAAAAAGAATAAGAAGCATGGCCGCAGCAGAAGAAATTGAAAAGCTAGTTATTCGCCTGACTGGTCGCGGTGACGAGTATCGTAAGATGCTTGAACAAGCAACGAAGGATACTAATACCTACCTTGACCGAATGGGGCGTCTTCATGACCGGGCAACAGGCAAGTACGTTAAAGCCCATCAGACTGCCTCTCTAATTATTGGCCGGTCAATGCAAAAGCTGGGCCAAGAGATGACTAGGCTTGGCCGGACCTTATCATTACGTCTTACTGCTCCCTTAACTATTCTTGGCGGACTGGCTGTTAGGTCGTTTGCTCAGTTTGATAAAGCAATGACAGAAAGCATTGCTATCATGGACGTGACTAACGCGCAAATAGACCGAATGCGTCAACTCTCTTTAGATTTGTCTACAGAGGCAGTCCAAGGACCAAAAGAACTAGCCCGTGCTTACTTCTACTTAGCTTCAGCTGGAAAAGATGCTGAGCAATCTATGGCTCTACTACCTCAGGTCATTAAGTTTGCTACGGCTGGTGCTTTTGACATGGCCAAAGCAACAGACTTGCTTACAGACGCACAAAGTGCTTTGGGTTTAACTATGGAGGATGCCTATGAAGACGCTCAGAGCATGGCACGAGTGTCTGATGTTCTTGTAAAAGCAAACACGTTAGCTAACGCAACTGTGGAACAATTTTCTACTGCACTAACCAGTAAGGCTGGTGCTGCCTTGAAAGCGTACAACAAGGATGTTGAAGAAGGTGTTGCAGTTTTAGCAGCATTAGCAGACCAGGGTGTAAAAGCAGAATTGGCTGGTAACTCTCTAGATCGTTTTTTGAGGTTGCTGTCCAAAACAACTCTTGATAATGCGGCAGCCCACAGAGAATTAGGGTTTGAAGTATTTGACTCTACTGGTAAAATGCACAACTTTGCCGACATTGTAGGCAACCTAGAAACTATTTTGGCAGGAATGTCTGACCAGCAAAAGGTAGTTACTCTTGACATGTTAGGTTTTCAAGCAAGAGTACAACAGGTAATTTTGCCTTTGATAGGTACTTCTAACGCTATCAGAGAGTATGAAAGTGAACTGCGTTCTGCAGGAGGTACAACAAACCATGTTGCTGAAGTGCAGATGCAATCCTTCAGTAATCGAATGGCGCAAGTACGCAACAAACTTAGTGTGGTTGCTATTGACATTGGAGAGCGGTTAGTTCCTACCATTGAGTTATTGACAAACAAGTTAGTAGCTGCTACAGAATGGTGGAACCGGCTTGATAATGGCACGAAAGACATTATTATTACAGCGGCCCTTGTAGTAGGTGCGTTAGGACCGTTGACGATTGCACTTGGAACCGTAACTTCAATGCTCGGAACAGCAGTTGCTCTGTCTGGTTCTTTTACGGTGGTAGCCCAAACGTTGGCCGTTGTTGGGGTCGGTGCTCTGGCCGCTGCTCTTTGGAGGAGTGTGAGTGGTATTTCAGAACTGAATGCTGAAATGGCAAGAAGCAAAAAACTTAGTGAAGCGTTGTTGGGTATCTGGGGCACCCGCCAACAAAAGTTTATTGCGGGAGCCATGCAAGAGACTGATCTAAGTAAGCGGGGCAAGATTCTTGAACAAGAAACGAGTGCAACTACTAGAGACATCTCTGCAAAAGAACAAAGCATTCAAAAGATTCTACGTAAGGGAGACAAGCGGGGAGAAAAGTACACAGGAAAAGAGTCAGACAAGCGTTTAGGGTTTGCTCTTACTGAACAAGACATTGCAAAGTTACGGGAATTACAAAAGCAACAAAAAAAGCTAGTAGAGTACCGTAAAGACTTGAACGATGCTCTTGAAAGGACAAACAAAGCCAAAGAACGTGAAAACATTTTTGAACAGACATTAGCTGCTTCAGAACAAAAGAGGAAAGAGAAGCTAGAAGAGTTAATGAGTACTCAGCAAAAACTAATGGACAACGTGACAAAACAAAAGACAGAAAAGTCCATCCAAGAATTAGCACTAGAACAAGTAGAAGCCAGAGCAAAACAAGAAGCAGTGCAACAAGAGGTAGAAAGACTCAATTCAATTTGGGCTTTTCAAGAGCAGGAACGACAACTCATCCCAAAGATCAACGCAAGAATTCCCAAGCCAGGCAGCCAGTGGATGCAGGACATTCCCAAAGGAGCAACTGGAGACCCAATTAACGCTGCTCCTCAATTTGCTCCAATCCCCCGCCCTGATTCTATGCCTAAGCCTTTGTCGCCTGGGCAAGCCTTTGAACAATCTATCGCTAATGCACCAAAGGGAGTAATGGTTCTGGAAGAAATTTTGGAAGAGATGCGTGCTCAACGTAGTGATATTGAAGCTGTAACGTTGGGAGAGTAGTAGTATGTCTGCAAGTGTAATCCATACTGACGATAGACTAGAATGGACTGGCGATCAAAACAAGGAAGGCCACCGTGACTTTTGGATCACCTATAAGGTGGAGACAACAGACTACGCTGACGGTCCAGACACGGTACTGGACGCTTCTGGTCTGCCATTAGTAGGCTCTATTTATAACGAAGGAAATGATCTAAACATCTGGGCTTACTGTCGCGCAGAACGAAGGGCCAAGCAATTACAACAACGGGGAGGAGAAAAAAGCAAATACTGGACGGTTAGGTGCTTGTTTAGCACTAAACCAATGGATCGTTGTCAAGACACTCCTATTGAAGACCCCCTGCTTGAGCCTGCAAAGATCAGTGGTAACTTCCAAAAAGAAACCCGCATTTATGATGTAGACCGTAATGGGAACGCAATAGAAACAGCAGCCCATCAACTGTTGCCAGAGACTGATAGAGAGTTCAGAGACAGCCATCCAACGGTTGTTATTAGTGTTAACACTTCCTCTCTGGGACTTTCTACGTTTGCTTCAATGGTGAATACAGTAAACAGTGCAACCCTTTGGGGTATGACTGCCCGTAAAATACTGTTGTCTGACGTTCATTGGGAACGGAAAATCCAAGGCTCTTGTGTGTACTACTACACTATTACTTTGCACTTTGAGATTGCTTCCAACGGGTTTGATAAGACAGTAAAAGCAAAAGGCACGCATGTATTAGACGATGAAGGGGATGTGGCTCTTAACACGGACACTCCAGGCAACCCTGTAGAAACATTCATTAACGCCTCTGGTAAGGCTGTTAATACTGCGGATGATGCAGAGGAAATAACCATTGAGCGATACAGTGAATCTAATTTTCTTACCTTAGGCATTCCAACAACACTATAGCCGGAGTACACTACAATGGCTAACGAAGCAACAATACGGCAGTGGATGACTGTTCTTGTGGGAGACAACCAGTGGTCTTCTCCACGACCCTCTTCCTTTCAAACTGATGTGGCCTCTTTTAAGGGACCTGTTCCGGGTGTATTCACCGTTACAATTGCCGGTATCGATGTTGACTTATCGGAACTGACAATTCCTGGCCTTTGCCAAATAACAAACCTCGACAGCACCAACTACGTTAATGTAGGTATTTGGGATCCAGAAACAGGAGTATTCTACCCACTAGCTGAAGTGCGCGCAGGAGAAACCTGGTGCTTACGATTGTCTAGAAACCTTTTTGGAGAATACGGTACTGGTCCAGGCACGAGTGGGGCAAACACAAACACACTAAGAATCAAAGCGGACACCGCAAGTTGTTCAGTAGTTGTAGAAGCGTTTGAAGCATGATTTATCTTAGGCAAGGAGCGAAACTATGCCTGACATCAAAAACCGCGTGACAGTTGTTGAGCAAGTCTATCATCAAATCGTTGGACAAGAACCAGTACCGTTTGAGTCACGGTACTCTTACGAACTGCAATCTGACGAACAAGCTTATCACCGCTCTTGTAAAGCAGCAGAACAGTTTGAGGCCATCGACCTAGGTTGGTTAACTAACCAAGAGGGTATGCTTGTTATTCGCAATGAAGAGGGTAGGAATCTTACCAAAAAGCTAAGTCCAGAAGAACAAGCGGAACTAGCTCAAAAACAACTTCTTTTAGGCTTACCCGCTGTGCCTGACTCTTGTTGGGTTATTGCTCCAGGAGAAACCATTAAAGGCACACCCGTTTCTGTTCAGAAGTTGTCAATACGGGCAACAAAGGGTGTTGTTCGTTTCTCCCTTCTCATTCTTCCAAGATAGTCTCATGGCTCAAAAGATTCTCACACAAAGAGCAGAGGACCGTCTCAACGAGATGTGGGATTGGTTCCAGCAAGAAAAGTTAAAAAGAGCAACCCAATCACCCTTGCCGAACACTTTTCTTCCTCCAGAAGTGTATCTAGCGAAGCCTCAAGATTCAGGAGGTATTCCAGGCCTAGCTAACGATGATGAACCTGGAAGTGCTACTTGTGACATTTACAAGTTGGATGATAGTGATCCTCCTGCTTTAGTAGCTGTGACAGGTCTTGAAAGAACAGTCTACAACCTTTCACAATCTGACATTGGTCAAGATTGGATTGTGGTTGTGCGTACAAAGTTTGGCAAATGGTTTGCTTTGCTCTCTGGGTTTGATATCGCTTTCGGCAAACTAGATGGAGAGTTGGCAAGAGACAGTTCTGCTACTATGTCTGTTTGGGCAGGAAGCACTCTTGCTGATACGGGAGATAACATAACCGTAAATGACTGGCTTTTGAGTACTGGAGATTCTTTAGCCACAGCTACAAAATGTGTAGCAGTTAAGTACCACACTAAATGGTACGTCATCGCCGCAGAATGCCCTACCTAGTATGTTTAGACCTAAGTACACAAGACGATCCAGCAATCTTTGGCTGCCTGCCAAAACCGGAACAGGTCTATGGCGGTTTCTTCCAGTAGGGAATTGTTGTGTAAGTTGTGGGGGATGTATTGGGGATCATCCAAATCAAATTCAGGTGGACATTTCTGGTGTAGTAGATGATAATTGTGCTGACTGCGATACTGAGGTGAACGGCAGCTATGTTACAGACTTTCTTCAGGAAGTTGGTAACAGCTGTACGTGGCAATACACGTCAGACGACGCTCCTTGTGGAGCAACTTTGGTGACGGTCACAGTTTGGGTATGGGCCGGAGGAGAAGTCTGGGCGTGGTATTCACTGGCTGGAGGACTAGTATCATACTATATCGCTTGGGAACTTCAAACCTTTGAAGATCGAGATTGTATGCATTTTTCCAATTTTGACGTGCCTTATGCTGAGCATGGTACACCAGGGCCTAAGTGTGACCCAACTAGTTCAACCTGTTCAATTACAACACTCTAATGGACTGCGACATAAAACGACAAGGAACGCAATGGCTCCCTTGCCCACGCTGCGGATGGGTCTATTCGGGAAAATCCACAAAACCCCCCAGAAGGACGTGTCCAAAAGTGCCAGGAACAATACTTCACACACTGTTATTGTCCCGCTTAGGAACAGACGTGGTTTCTGGCTGTGCTTGTAGGGCGTGGATCAGTCAGATGAACCGTTGGGGGCCTGATAGATGCCGAGACAACCTTATAAAGATCGTTAATGCGTTACTTGCAGAAGCTAAGCGGCGAGAGTGGAAATTAGACGGAAAACCGATTCTTTCTAGAATAGCTAAGTATGGAACAACCTTGCCGGGCGGGATAATCTTTGCGCGTAGCTGGGCACGTAAGCTAGTATTGGAAGCGATCAAAAGGAGCGAACAAAGTGAAGAACCCGATTTGGGCGTATGGCCTGCTGACCGTTCCTGAACGGCGGTATGATCTTTTTCCAATAACTCTAAAAAGTCTAATAGAAGCTGGGTTTCACAACCCTACTCTTTTCGTGGATGGTGACTCTTCTTGCAGTGAATACGAACTGTTTAGCCTGCCTGTAGTCACTCACAACCCTCCTATTCGTATTGTAGCAAACTGGATGACTGCTGCTTGGCAACTACTTGTTTGTAATCCACAAGCAACTCACTTTGCGTTATTTCAAGATGATGTCTTGCTTTGTAAAGGGGTTCGCCAGTACATTGAGCAAGGAGAATACCCTAAGAAAGCTTACCTCAACCTTTGTAACTACAAAGAGAATGAAGAGCTAGCAGACGGCAAAAAAGGTTGGTATCCTTCTAATCAGAAAGGAAGAGGGGCGCAAGCGTTGGTTTTTAGCCGGCATTCATTTGCAGGCTTGTTGGGTACTAACAGAATTGCTGAACGCGCTTTATGTGTTAAAAACGGGTGGCGGAACATTGATGGAGGTGTCTCTCTTTCTGCTAACGCATTAGGCTACACTGAATTAGTTCACATGCCTTCTTTAGCAGAGCACATTGGGACAAAAAGTACGATAGGTAACAGCTTTAATCGGTATCCTGGACCAGAGACTTTTCCAGGAACCGCTTACAACGTTTTTACAGGAGCGCACTCATGAAACAGTATCCTCACACCCTAACTGCTGGGGAGATCAGAGAGTTTGTTAAGACAGTTTCCCCTCTTATTTTAGAGATTGGTTGCCATGAAGGAACAGACACGCTAGCTTTTCTAGAATCAATGCCCCAAGCAACCATCTTTTGTTTTGACTGCGAAAGCAGAGCTATTGCCCGTTGGTATAACAATTTACAAAAGCGACGTCAACTAAGCAGTAGTGTGTTCCTTGTGCCAAAAGCAGTTGCTGATGTTGATGGCTCACGAATGTTCCACGCTAGTACAGGGCGGGCAGGCTATCGAGAGGATTGGGACTTTTCCGGCAGCCTTTCTCAGCCTACCGGACATTACCAACGTTCTCCTGAAATTAAATTCAAAGACCCAATCGACGTACCTTGTATTCGACTCGACACATGGTACGACACCCGGTATGGTGATACTTCTAATACTGTAATTGACTTTGTTTGGGCAGATGTCCAAGGCAGTCAACTGTTTGTAATTGAAGGGGCCCAAGAGACATTCAAAAAGGTTCGATACCTTTACATTGAGTCTCATAGCACCCCTCTCTATGCAGATGAACCTACACAAGAAGAACTAATCAAAAAGTTAGCTCCTTGGTTTTGTCCTATTGGTATCTATGCCCGTGAAAACATTTTGTTTGAGCAACGATCATGAATACTTTTCAACGCACAGGAAAAGTGGACACTTCTATTTCTTTGAATAGAAAGGCTCACGTAGAAAGACCTCAACAGCAGACCATAATTATTGCGGGCATTCCTAGGGGAGGTACGTCGATGGTTGCTGCCGTCATTGAAGCACTAGGAATTGACCTAGGTCCAAGAGAAGACATGGATGCTTTTAACTTTGAAGACCAGAAGATGCAGAGTGCTTACATTGAAGTACGTGCAGAACGGGTTAAACAACGGAATAAAGAGTGTGACGTTTGGGGATGGAAGGACCCAGTAGGAATCACAAGGGTACAAGACACTACACCCCTTCTAAGAAATCCTTATGTTATTCTTGTGTCTAGGGACCCCCTAGCAACGATTCAAGGAGAGTTACGTTTTGACAAAGCCCATGCTAGCTTAGGACTGAGAACCCTAAAAGACATCACTGCACAAACCAGACGCTGGTGGAACTGCAACTTTGACTTCATTCAGGACACAAAGCTGCCTACTCTTCTTGTAAGCTACGAAAGAGCTATTAACAATCCACCAAGGTTTGTGAGTGAAGTTTGTGACTTTCTTAGCTTGGCTCCAACAGAGGAAGAAAAACAAAAAGCAATAGAGAGAATCTCTCCTGCTGGAGGGTACTTAACAACTATGTCTGAACCAGTAGTGAAAATTAAATTAGAAGACATTGATTGGAGGTACATCAACCTTTCTCACCGTATTGACCGTCGTAAAAATATGAAAGTGCAAATGCGACGGTCAGGAATTTTAGTTAAACAGTTTTCCGCCCTTCGCAAAGAGGACTACACTGGCTTGGAAGAAAAAGTTTCTCTAATGCGAGCAACCCCAAATACAATAGGTAACTGGCTTTCTCACACTGCTCTAATAGCTGAAGCAAGAGACACAGGGAAAATCATCGGGGTGCTTGAAGATGACTGCTTACTCTGTATAGACATGCAACAACGCCTAAGATACGTTGAAGGACACTTTCTGAACAAACCTTGGGACATTTTCTTTTTGGGAGCAACGTTTCATACTACTCCAGGGGGCAAATGGCATCCCGAATTGGGCAGAGACTTTGAGCTAACTGAGACACAACACATTGTAAAAGTCTATGGTGCCTTCTCAAATCAAGGCTACTTGGTCAACCCTCAAAGCGCAGACAAAATTCTCTTTCGTATGAATGAGATCATGCATAAGTCAACAGGAAGTGATCACGCTTTAATACAACTACAACCAGAATTGAATTGCTACTGTTTTGTTCCTGGGATGGTTTTTCAGATTGATGGACCTTCTGACATAGGAGAAGGAGTAACTAAGTTTAGCAACTTTTTCAACCTTGGTCCACACGTTTGGACAGAGAGACTTAGCGAATTTGATTGGGGTTCTTGGGAAACAAAGCAAAAGGAGACAGTCCAATGAACGTTTTGGTTACTGGTGCTGCTGGGTTTATTGGAAACCATCTTTGTAGGTATTTACAGAAGGAACACTACGTTGTTGGCGTCTACCATGATCGCTTCCCATCAACAGCTACTTTTCACGCAGTTCAGGCTGACGTTACAAACACAGACAGACTACTGAGTTTACTTGTCAATTTGGAAATAGACTTTGTTTACCACTGTGCTGCTCGGTCTATTGTCCGGCACTGCTGCCAAGACCCTCTTGACTGCTTTTCTGTTAACATTATGGGTACTGCTGCTTTGCTGGAAGCTTGTCGCCGTTCAGAACAGATCAAAGGGGTTATGTGTATGGAGAGTGATAAATCATATGGACCAGGACCTCTGCCCTACAAAGAAGACCAAGCGTTAAATCCGACAGGTATTTATGAGGCGTCAAAAGCCTGTGCTGGTCACATTGCTAGATGCTACTACAAAAACTTTGGTGTACCTGTATTTACTGTTCGATCAGCAAACGTGTATGGTCCTAGTGATCCAAACAAAAGCCGACTCATCCCTAACACTATCAAAAGACTACGTGCAGGGCACCAGCCAGAGATCACAACTGGAGCAGATCGTTTTTCTAGAGAGTTCATCTATATAAAAGATTTCATTGCTGTTGTTGTTGGCCTAATGGAAGCAATTCCTTGGGGTAAAACAATCAACGTAGGCTCTGGAGAGATGGCTACAGTAACAGAGATTATTCAGTTAATCTGCTCAACTATGAAAAGAGAGTGTAGTCCAGTAAGCCTACCCGGACCAAAAACACTACAAGAAATAGAGCACCAACAGTTAGACACAACCCTCATGCATTCCTTGTTACCCTCTCTTCGTTCATTTTTTACTTTACCAGAAGGGATTAAAGCAACATGCTCAACCTGAAAAACCGATCTACACTGATGGCTTCTCTTCCCAAAAACGGAGTAGGTGTTGAAGTAGGAGTGTCAGAAGGTTTGTTTTCTGAGACACTATTACAGGTTTGTACTCCTTCTGTCCTCTACCTAGTTGACCCCTGGTTGTTTCTACAAGGAAAGGAACATGAAGAGGATGCTGCTAACGTCTCTCAGCCGGAGCAGGAACAACGATACCAAGCAGTGTGTGGCAAGTTTGCTCTCCTTGCAAGGGTGCAGATCGTTCGTGACTTCTCTGTGTCTTTTGCCGCCGCCACTCCTTTCCTTTTTCCTGATTGGGTATACCTTGACGGAGACCACACCCAAGTAGACCAAGACATTGCAGCATGGTGGCCAAAAATTAAACGAGGGGGGTGGCTTACCGGACATGACTACCTAACCTGCGGAGACCACTTGCGGGTAAAGCATCATGTTGATACGTTTGTTAAAAAGGAAAAGCTACCTTTGTTCGTAACAGAAGGAGACAGCTTGTACGAAAAGAACTATCCTAGTTGGGCGGTACAAAAACGATGAGACTAGACCTTACAAGCAGAACAACCCTTATGGCTACTTTGCCTTGCTACGGGGTTGCAGCAGAAGTTGGAGTGTTAGATGGGCAATTTTCTCAACAAATTCTTCAAAAAAACAGCCCACGACGTTTTTATCTAATTGACTGCTGGCAGTGTCCTCCTGGTTGGGACCCTTTGACTGTTGATAAGATCAACCAAGACTACTTAAAAAGTTACTACACACTCTTGGAACGGTATGCAAACAACCCCGCAGTACGTATTTTACGTGAATGGTCACTTGCTGCTGCTACTCTCTTTCCTAAAGACTACTTTGATTGGGTGTACATTGACGCAGACCATATTCAAGTGGCTCAAGATATCAATGCTTGGTTGCCTAAAGTTAAACAGGGTGGATACCTGTTAGGACATGACTACTGTGGAGACAACCCTGTAGCAAAAGACGTAGACCAGTTTAGTAAAGTCAATAATCTACCTTACTTTCTTACTCAAGAACGGTTAGCTACTTGGGTGTTCCAAAAGCGTACAAAGGAGTGACTTCATGACAGAGCAAGAAAACATGACTGATGACGAACTGAATTCTCTGTTTTTGTCTGCTGGCTCTGCTGACGAGTATAGATTGAAAAAATTGTCGTTTGTTCCTGACGTTATTTATGACATAGGTGCGGATGTGGGCAGTATTACAATGTTTGCTGCTGCCAATTTTCCACTTACCAAAATTGTAGCAGTAGAACCCAATCCTTGGAGCTTCAAAAGACTTGTCACTAATGCACAACAGTTGGGGTACTCTAACGTTTTTCCTGTTCAAAAGGCATTAGGACAAGGAGAAATGTTTGAGCCGCAACCGACAACACCCCCGCTACACTGGATGGTAGTAAATCGAGACCACCCTTGTTGGCACGAAAACTTACAACCTAGTAAAATTCAAAGTGTTTCTCTTGCTGAACTCTACAATGTTCATAGGGGCAAAAAGTACGTAGTCAAGATGGACTGCGAAAGCGCAGAACTGTTTGCTATCACCGAGAAGAAAAGCAAGCAAGTGATTTTGAACTCTGGATACTTCGCAGCAGAACTTCATGTCTGGGCTCAATGCGGTAGTTGTGTTCCCCACGTTGCAGAAACCCTTTACCGTTTTATTTTTGAACTAGCGCAATCCCATACTGTTTGGACTAAGTGTTATGGGGCTTGTATCCACGTGTGGGCAAAGAATCGAAAGTTCACCTCTGGGGAAGCTACTACCAACGATACAACCAACTAACTCAACAAGCGATAGTGTTTTATGCTCAGCCAGCAAGAGTACACAGAAACGTACAAACGGGAATTTGAACTCTGTTTCAATGAGGTTTGTGGCAAAGACTATTACCGATTAAAGTCTTGTCCTATTATCCCTGACGTTGTTTTGGATGTAGGTGCCAACGTTGGAAGCTTTACTACCTTTGCACGGTGCTTGTTTCCTCTGGCTCAGATCGTAGCAATTGAACCTGACCCTGTTACTTTTGCAGGATTAAAATCATTTGTAGAGCACCTACCCCGTGTTAAGTGCTTTCAATTAGCATTAGCTACTGGGCCTGTATGGCAAGGTCTTTCAGAAGACACAGCAGAGTCTTATTACAGCGCAACAAACAGCTACGTTACCCAAGACCAAATTGGTTTTCCTGTAGAGCAAATGGCTTCTCCTCCCGGACAGGCGGGTAGAGACGCACTGCCTATCTACAATCAATGTCCGCATATTTCCCCAATCAGTTTAGACGCTTTGGTTGAAAAGTGGGTCTGTCCAACCGACAGACTGTTACTGAAATTGGATTGTGAAGGGGGAGAAAATTGCATAATCACTCACAAGCCTTCATTACAGGCTTTGCGAAGGGTTGATGTGCTTACAATGGAAACGCACTACTACACAAAAGGAACCGGAACAGAACACGAAACAAACAAAGTATTGATTGAACATGGGCTAGTAGATGCTCTAAAAGAAACTCATCAATGTGTTTTAGAAGAAGAGCAAAGGTACTTTGGCGCCATCAAAAAGGAGCTAGTCTTTTGAACCAGGTTATCTGCTTTGTTGCTGACCAAAACTATTTTGACCACGCCAAATATGTTCTTGTCAACTGCAAAAGACAAGGAGGTTGGAAAGGGGATTTTTGTATCATCACTCCAGGAGGAGGCGCATCAGACTTTCAACATCGTGGAATCCATGTCTATGAAGTAAAAGGTTCTTGGGACTTTATGGTCAAGTTTCATGCTTTTACTCCGTTCTTTCACCGTTGGGATGAGTGTCTTCTTCTAGACTTAGACATTGTAGTCCAAGGACCCCTACAAAAAGTCTTTGATGGACTGCGGTCACGATTACCAAAACTACTAGCAAACCAAGAGGATGGAGACACTCTAAGTGCTCTCAAACATTGGGATGAAAAAAGGGAAGAACACACAGACGCTTACCTTCGTGTCCAAGAATTGTACCCTCATGTTACGAACAAAATGTTCAATATGGCTATCCTCTTCTTTCGTCCTAAAAGCTTACCTCCAGACACTCAAGAAAGATTACGCCAGTTGCATGAAGAATTCAAAGAGATCAATCCTACTTGTGCTGATCAGATGTTGGTCAACCTACTATTGTATGATCAACTAGAGGAAGCTGGAAAAGACTACTGGACTTTCATGGGCAACGATTGGCCTTGTAATCGTGTAAAGAGTGTAGGCAGAGGATGGAGAGGAGATGAGGAGCCTGTAATCCTACATTACACGCGGTGGATGGCTCCTTGGATTGTAAAGTACCCTCCAGAGGGAGACGCCTTGAAAGGGTTACTAGCCTTGGGGTTGCCTCCCGAAACTGGAGGATACCGTAATCACCGATTAAACGTTGTGTGTCACGAATTCTACGCTGAATGCGTAAAGGCATTTAATGAGGAGTTCCCAATAGTATGAAACCACATGCACTAGTTTTGGTTGCTGATGGTGCTTACTTAGATCATGCTCGAAGTTTGTTTGTGAACTGTGCAAAACAAGGCAATTGGCAAGGAGACTTTGTTTTGATTTGTCCAGGCGGTTGTAACACTTTCTCAATAGAGAATCGGGGTATTACAATTTTACGTGCTCCAGAGAAGAGTTGGACTAACCGTATCAAATTTCGCATCTTTGATGATTGGTTACGAGTATGGCAGTTTGTTTTGTACCTAGACTGCGATGCTCTAGTGCAAAAAAACTTGAACACAATCTTATCAGTACTATATGACCAGCCTGACAAAATTTTCTTTGATGGGTCGCAAAAGACGACCATCATGGACGACTGGCTACACTTTTGTAAAAAGGAAGGGGTTGACCCTCAAGAACAAAAAGACACTTTTTTGAGACTAGAACAGCAATACTCTTCTATTATTCACAAACGTATCTTCGTTAGTAGTGCTGTCCTCTTTTCTCCGCAAAGGGTTCCAAAAGGCACAGTAGTCTGCATGAACGACATTCAAGATCGTTTTTGTAAAATCAATCCAGGAGAGTACGATCAACAGGTAATGAACCTTGCTTTGTACGACAGACTCGCCCCCTTACCTAAATGGTGTGTTACTTGGTTTGCTTTTGATGAGGCTGACAACCCTTCTGTTGTGTCGCACTATTGGGGTATGTACGCCCCTTGGATAGAGAAAATAGAAGGGGCTGGAGGGTACTACAACAATCCTTTAGGCAAAACTTGTTACCAAGCATACGTACAACATCGAAACGCTTTCGCCTCTGTTTTTCCTAAGAAAGAAAACACTTAACATGAGCCGTACAGTTGTTGTTTTTGTAACAGATGAAGCTTACCTACCCCACTACAAGTCACTTGCTGTAAACTGTCATAACCAGGGACAGTATCGTGGCGACTATCTATGGGTGTGTTCACACCTGCCTTCCAAAGAGATAGATGATTTAGAGTCAAGAGGGTTTCACACTTTAGAAGTGGAAGAGCAAGGTTTCCTTGCCAAATTTCGCATCTTTGATGAACAACTCAATCGTTGGGAGCAAGCTTTCTATCTTGACGCTGACGTGCTTGTGCAACAACCCTTCCAGCCTCTGTTTGATCAACTTACAGCGTGGCCTCGCGAAAAACTCTCTGCTCGATTTGGCTGTAAGATTCGCAAGCGGATTCTTTCTAGCCGTGAAGAAGTCCCTGTGTTTATGGGTTGGCAAATTTGGGACGAAGAATGGAAAGAGCATACAGCCATCTATGAAAGAATGGCAGAACAGTTTCCGCACGTTCTTTCTGCGGATAAAATGTGGTCTACTGCCCTGTTGTTATGGGAACCACAAAGTATTCCTGCTACCACCGTACAAAGACTGAACGAACTACAGCAAGAGTACCATGTCTGTAACAACCCAGAAAAAGGAGGAACTGACGAACAGATTATTGACTTACTTATGCATGAAGACATGGCACAAGTAGGAGAAAAGGCCTGGTGCTTTTGGGGCTTAGATGAGGAGAATGCAAGAGTGCCTTCAATTGCTAGAGGGTGGCGTGGAGGAGAAATACCTGTTGCTCTGCACTATGGTCGGTGGTACGCTCCTTGGATTGAAAAAACGCCTGACATGGATGCATACTCTCTGCCCCGACTAGACAAAGTGTGTCACGAATTTTACGCAGAAAACTTGGCTGCATTCGGTACTGTTTTTCCTAAAAGGAGTAACTGATGGCTACACTAGTTGAATTGGGTGTCAAAAACAAGACGGACAAAGTAGGTCACAACTATCTGAACCATTATGAAGAACGATTCAAACCGATTAGAGAGGAACGGTTCACCCTGTTGGAACTAGGAATTATGCGTGGCAGTTCTCTGCGCATGTGGCGTGACTTTTTTCCTCTTGCAAACATAGTTGGTGTTGATATTACAAAGGAAAGCATGCTAAAAGGAGAAGAAAGGATCCAATGTTACCAGGGAGACCAAGGTAACAAAAGCTTTTTGGAAGAAGTAGCAAAAGTAGAAGGACCATTAACTCTTGTTATAGACGACGGGAGTCACAGAGGGTGGCACCATGTTGAATCCTTCAAAGCCTTATGGCCCTTTGTTAACCCCGGTGGATGGTACTGTATTGAAGACGCTTTCTCCATCTTTCATAAAAGCTGGACTGATCCAGGGCATTTTACAATACTGCACCTCATTGAGGAAGAGTGGGCAGCGATCATTCGTAGTCAGAGCACGATTGCTCAAGTAGCTGTAATAGGTTGTGACACCTGCAAACCTCTTGCAGGAAGAAACAACGGGCTGATCTTTTTACAAAAGGCAATTGTAGCAAAAGAGGATATGCCTCTGCCTAAAAATGAAGAAAGTAACTTTTTTACCAGTAAGGACAGGAGGTACTAGCATGCTGACTTTAGCAATAACCGCATTCGATGAAATGGAAGAACGTCGCGGTTGCGGAAATAGACTGTTACAATGTATTAGCTACGCTCAGAAGCACCCGTCAATACGTGAAATTGTTATTGTAGACGATGGCTCAGAACGCTATTCCGAATTGTTAGCACTTTTATCCAAAGAACCCAAGAAACTTTGGATAGGTAGCAACGTTCAAAACCTGGGTGTTTTTGTAAACAAAATTGAAGCCGTTGCCCGCAGTACAAGTGCTTGGGTTATCACTTGTGATTCAGATAACTGCATGGATGCAGGATACATTGACAAGGTCCTATCTCTTTGGCGTACAGAAAAAAGTTGGTATTGTCCTAGCTTTGCCAAGCCTAAATTTGATTACAGAGAGCTAATTGGAAGCTACAACGGAAAGACTCTCAAAAGAATCATCAGACATCCTTCCTTTCCTTGTTTCTTTAACACAGGCAATCAGGTTGTCCACCAAAAGACATTTATGAAAGTGTTTGGAAAATACCGTGGACAACGGGCTGACTTACTGTTACCTAACTGGTTGGGTATCCAAGAGAAGAAACGGAAAAGCCATTATTGGCGTATGGTGTTTGATGCTTGTGACTCTTTTTTATTGAACTATTTGTGGGTTCAAGCAGGGGGGTCTATTGGTATAGTGGAAGGACTAGAGTACCTTCACCACTATGCAACAGGAGACGACGGCAATTATGCTAGGTCCCCCAAAGAAAAAGCAGAACTAGGGGAAATATTGCTAACCCAATTACGTCACCTTATAGAGGCCCTACAATGAACCGTGTCACAATGAGCCAATTCGGTAGGTGGGGACGGGCAGGAAATCAGTTCTTTCAGTACGCATTTCTAACGGAGTATGCACAACAGTATGGCGCACAGTTAGAATTACCCGCTTGGGTAGGCACTCATCTGTTTGGTGCTTCCAATCCTTCTATTACAACGAAGCTGCCTGTATGGACAGAGCCAGGCAGCGGTCTTCAGCATCCTACTCCCCCAGAAGGTGACGAACTGGTTGGTAAAGACTTTCGAGGGTACGCCCAATACCACACAAGCTACTACAAGACACACCAAGACCAGATACGTTTGTTGTTTGCCCCTGTTCCAAAAGTAGCTGCAAGACTGCGCCCAGCAGAAGAACAATTACAGCAAGCGGGAGAAACAATAATTGGAATCCATCTTCGCAGAGGAGACTATGGTAGAGGCATCTTTCCTATCATACCTACCGAATGGTATTTGAACTGGCTCTACAAAAATTGGAGCCGTTTCAAAAGGCCCGTCCTGTTCATTGCAACAGAGGCACTGTCACTAGTAGAAAAGTTCAGGGAGTTCAATCCTCAGACGGTAGAGACTCTTGGTATTGCTCTTGAAAACAAACCGATGGCAGATTGTACGTATCTTTCTTACGATCTCAAAACGAAAGACAGTAGGGCTATGGACTGGTATCCTGACTTTCACTTGCTTTCTCTCTGTGACATCTTGCTAGGCCCTAGCAGTACGTTTAGCTTCTTTGCGGCTATGTTGAATCCAAGCCTCCAAGAATACTGGCGTGCTTCTCTTGCTATCGCCTATTGGCAAAGGACAGACCCGTGGGATGCGTACCCTCTAATGCGGGAGCACGTAAATGACTACCCGCACCTATCGTCGGTTAGGTCGTCTCACCGGCAAAATCCGTATTGGAGATAGGGGGTTCCTACCCCCTGGAAGGGTAGGATTTCGCTCCTTCCTGCCCGGAAAGGGGGTAGGTCCCTTTTTACCACGCCGTCTAAGGCCCCTAGCACGCCGTCTAAGGCCCTCCGGCGGTCGTTCGGTATCTCCGTATCCTTTTTGTGGCTATCTCGCCCTCTACGCCCCTCTACGCTCTAATTCGGATTTTAGAAGTTAGGTAGCTTAGGTAGTCTAGATACCGTAAGCGCACGAAAATAGCCCTACCGGGGGGGTTTAATCCCGGTAGGGCTAGAAAAGGTAGAGGAGTGGTTGACTGGTAGTATACGGCGGTATACTACGCTTGGATAGCTTTGAGAACCACCTGGTCGTCTATCCCTAGTAACTCTCGACTGCGGGCTGTAGCTACTTGTGCATTGACTGCGACAACGATGCCACGGTCAATCCAGCAATGCTTTTCTCTACTCCAAGAAGAGATGATCCATTCTGGCTCTGTCTCTTCTCTCTTCTTTCTCTTTTTCATGGTCACTGTCCTGTAATAAAACCAACCTTGCTGAGTGCCTCTAGGGCAGCCCATGAAAACGTCCGCCCTTCTGCTTTTCCATTAGCACGACGGTATCTGATTCCGTCTTTTGTAATAATAACGGTGCCTTGTAGAGAGTGGTTGTTATAAACCTGTATTCGAGCAGGATGGGTGTCGGGAAACAGACTAAGAACAACGCTGGCGGAAGTCTTGTCAGAAACGGCAGACTCTTTCACTGATGTAAACGGTCGGTGGCTTCTTGCAGCCCGACTAGCCGTACTGTTAGAGATGCCTAGATGTGAAGCAATCTGTTTGAGGGTCCATCCTTTGGCAAGCAACGAGTGTACTTCACTGTATCGCACTCTCTTGTAACTTCTCTTCTTTTTCTTTACTGTCTTCTTCATCCTAACGCTCCTTTGGAAAAAGTTAAAGGGGGGGAAAACAAAACGAAAGTGACTACCACGAACCGTTACGCTTTTTTCTTGGGACCAACGTAAGTGAGAGTGTGCTTTGCCCGCGTAACAGCAACGTAGTACAAATTGTACTCCTGTTCTTTTTGCCACGCTGTTCGGGCCATAGGGTGTGGAAGCAGAGAGGGGTCCAAGATAAAAACGTTGTCTGCTTCCAATCCTTTGGCTTTGTGAATACTGCTAAGCTTAATGCCGGTTGTCTCTTCGTCCGTGAAGATTTTATCAATTCGTTTAATGACCTCTTCTGGCGTAGCAGCGTCTTCTATGAAAGCCATGATACAAGAGTGACGATCTTGAAGAGCAATGATCCGATTTTCGTTTGGAACCGGACGAGTACCTTCACGTGTCGTCTCTAAGGAAAGCCAGGAGTCAAGCTTCTCTTGTAGGTCAGTTATGGAAGCTGGTTTCAGTCGTTTAATAAGACCGCTGAGACGAGTGCCTATGTCTTGGCCTTGAATGACAGCCTTACGTCCTTCTTTCAGAAACTGAAAGCACTGCGAAACAAGAGGAGCATTGGTTCTGCAAAGAAGCATATCACCATCTGCTATGGATGTTTTATACGCACGAAAACTGATCGTTTGAACTGCCCCATTAGGGTTGCTCTCATGGGCTTGGTAGTCAGGAACGAACTGTTGAGCTTCTGCCACAACAGACTTAGCGCACCGATAGGTGATCGTCAACGGTAAAGAGACACAGCCTGCTGGCATTTCTGAGAGTAAACGGTGCATTCGTGGCATACTTTCACAGTCTGCTCCTGCAAAACCAAAGATGGCCTGCTTTGGATCACCGCAAAGCACAAGACGTTTACCAGCCCGTAGCATGAGTTCCTGTTGGGCCCGGTTAAGGTCCTGTGCTTCATCCACAAACAACAGGTCATAACAAAACAAGGGAAGGTTCAGAACAACAGGAAGCCAAACCATGTCAGCATAATCAAAACGTCCATCCTGTTGTACGTCCTTTGTTCTTTCCAGGACACGAGGCACTAGGTCCAGGATTGTTTCGAGACGATTACCAAGGTCTACATCATAGTGCGAAGCAAGACTGACTAGACTTGTAGGCCAATCCTTTTCATGTGGGATGTGTCCTGTAAGAGTCATCTTACAAAGATCAACCAAACGACACGTTGCGGAAAGCATTTCCCGCTCTTTACTGCGTAGCTGCCAAATGTCTCTATTGAGGAGCTCAGCAATGATCTCTTCAGTACGTTTGCCGTTGACAATATTCCGCCCTTTGAGACCAAAGTGTTTAGTGATAGCTTTGAATCCCATTGAGTGAGCGGTCATTGTAGTGCAGCCGGGTGGAACCCGTTTTTGTAATTCTGTTTGAATCGCTTTACTGAAAGCGACACAACAAACAGAGCGAGGATTCTTGGATAGTGCGATAGCATCCCAAATAGCCCTCTGTTGAGAACTGGGACTGATTGAAGAAGAGAAGCCCATTAGATTTTTGACTCCCTCAACAATAGTAGTTGTCTTACCCGTTCCAGCAAGAGCAAAAATCATTAGGTGAGGGGCCGTCTTTTTGGTCTTTCGTTTTCTTTGTCGTGTAATGGATTGACTTAGACTCATGGCTGAGTTCCTTTTGTTATTGGCGCAGTAAATACAAATACGACGAGGGCCATAAGGGCCAACAGAATCAGAATCAGTAGACTTCTTTCAACGAGTCATTCGGTGAAAGAGAAGTATAACAAGCCCTACAAGAGCCATGGGAAGTACCACTTTATACCACGACACTTCTGTGAAGTAGATTAAGTAACCAAACCCTGCTCCAAGTATTCCTCCCAGTATAGTAAAGCTAATAACCGTGCCAAGGACATCGAGATCATGCGGGCTGAGTCTCTGTCTCTTATGACGGTCTTTCTCGTTAGTCTGTTTCATCGTTTTATTCTCCATATCAGAAGGCCACCGACGATCAGCATCATGAGCGTGCTTGGCTCAGGTACTACGGTCATCACGGTTACGTTGTCGATACCCCATCGAGCACTACCTCCATTAAAGTCAAGACGATACCATTCTTCGTGCCCTGAGAGTTGCGTAGACATACGATACACGCGGTCACCTTCAGAGTAGCCTAACGTGTTTCGCTCGACTAGCTTTCCTGAACCGATAGCATCGAGTAGGTGATTACCAAGAAACACTTGAGTTCGGTCATTGCTAGGGGTGTACTGCGACATGGTCCAGGCCTGCCCTTTCGGCCAAGAACCGATAGCGTACACGTCCCAGGAGATTAGGACGTAGTGCCAATAGTCGGGCATCTGAATTGTGAGAGATGTTTGCCCTAGTGGTCCCAAGAACTTTTCGCCCTTTGGAGCAGTAGTGATCTTGTTGCTAGACCACTGTAATCGTTTGCCTTGTTGGAAGTTGTCGGTGATCGTTTCTCCTTTGCTGAGGCTGCTAAGAAAAACGAACACAAGGAATCCTACAAGAGTACTCAAGACGATCCAGTGTATGGTGTTACGGTTCATGACTCAATCCTTTCTTGTTTTGGTTACGATTGCGTTGTTGGATTTGGAAAAAATGAGTGCCGGTTTGCTTTGCCTGGATACGGCACTCTTTTTCGGACATATTTTTCCAGGGTTGCATGGCTAAGGCAGGGGCATTCGCTGGACGAAAGTAGTAGTGTAGTTGTTCTACTTCAGATAACATGTGACGTTTCCTTTTGACTGTGTAGAGTTGAAAAAGGTTATTTCCAAACATAGCCTTGGCCCCGTGGCCATCCACCCCTTTGTTTTTTGTTAGCGTAACGCAGTACTTCACAAAGAGGGATGTTGTACATAAAACCTCCTGGAATCTTTTTCATTGTGGCTTTGAGTTTTTTGGAACGCACAAGGTGTCTCACATGGCTGGGAGAACACCCAATCTGTTTAGCTGCTTGTTTTGGAGTCATAGTATCCTCTCTTGGGGTTGGGTTAGTTTTTGTCTGTTAGTGTCTTAACAAAATCTTTTTTGCCGTAATAGTATCCTGTTTTGTAGACAACCCTCATGCAAGCCATCAGAACGTCTGTTGGAGGGTCCAAGGTAAGAACACCAGAACAAATCCAGGCTAGTTTGTCAGGAAACGGTGGGTCTAGTCCGTTGGATTCTACTTCTTTTTCCAATTCTCGGATCAGAGACACTAAGCTACACATCTTCATGCTTTGTATCCTTTTTGATTGAGACAATTCTACTGACTAGCATATCGTTAAACCACGCCCCTTCTAGAGCGGCACGCCGGGCCATCAGTTCAGAAGTGGCTGTGATATGAATCTTAACAACTCCTTCTGGTCCCTCTTGGTCGTTGGGCCGCACTAACACTTCCATATGAAAAACATCTTTGTAGCGAGACATTTTTGACGCTCCCTTGTTTGAGACAGAGTAACACTTGCTTTACGTCTTGTCTTTTTTGTCAGAGAATAGGAATGGAAACTGCGAATGAACGGCTAAAGTAACAACCCACTGCTCACCGCTGTCAATTGTGATGACGTGGGCAGGAACCGCATCCAATTTGTACTTGTCCCGATAATAGCGGGCCAGGTTGTGGAACCTGTCAACTTGCAGACTCTGTTGGACAATCCAAAAGTTTGCAAAGTTGTTTTTGGAAGGCACAATCACCAGAAATGTTTTGGCATCTGGTGGTGTTGAGATATGTTGGCCTGGTTTGTATTCGCAGAACCCTCTGTAATGTTTTACTCGCCTGGGAATTTCAAAAGTGTAAGACAACACGATAGTGATCCTTGTAATTTTGTAATTGAAAGGGGTTACAGGCCTAAGCCACGACGAACAGCAAGGGCTGCGATGTACCAAACAGTGTACCAAGCACTCAAGATACCAGCGAGTACAAAGCATGCGTAAAGAAGCACGGCAAAAATGGGCAAAGGTGCTTTTTCTGGTTCTGGTTTGAACATACAAGGCTCCTGTAAAGACAGTCGGTTATGGGTTATCACAATCTTGCTCCTTCCTCTTGTACGAAAAAAAGGGGGGGTTGCCCCTGAAAAACGTTTCTTGTAGCATGCTACCGTTCGTCACGTTCATGAAGCTTTTGTAGTTCATCTCGCACAACATTGAATGCCCCGTCAAACGTGTAGACTCCAGCAGAAAAAACACGTAGCTCATCGGGAGTTATGTGATCTAAGTCTGTAGCGTTACTAAGGTAGACTGGCCCTAGACCTAGTGCTGGTTTTTCACCCTGGTCTCTACAGATAGTGCGAAGTAGACAAAAGGTGAAAGTGCGGTAGAACCAACCTGCTACCGTGTTAATCAGCGTAGAAACGTCAAGAGGGTCACTGCATCTTTTCAGACAGCAAGCAGTCATAACTGGGGTCCTGTTTCTTTGGTAAAGCCTAGTGCCGTTTGTAACCCATATCTCGGTGACGTATCCTTTCTCTTCAAGAATCTTGGCGAGAGCAAGAGCGGCAGCACCCCGCCAGAGGATGTCATGACTGCTTCGGTATGCTTCGGTAGAAGTGTCAATCACGATAGTGACTTCAGTGGGCCCTTCTGTGACTTCTCTTTCCACGGTTCGCCAGTAGGGTTGACCAGCCCGCAGCCGGTCATAGTCGATTTCATCACCTTGGTCTTCAGAGAACCGCACTTGGCGTTTGTGCGATTTTAGTTCGGGCAACCGCTCTTTCAAGAGACGGTCTGTGTATTGTTGAAGGACACACATGCCTTCTGCCCAATCTCGTTTGGAACGTTTCTCAGCAGACTTAAATGTTGGAAGCCGCTCACCGACAAATCCCGCTGATTTGGTGTCTACGGAATAGAATCGTTGATCGGAATACTCGATGACTTCCGTCATTGAGTCGAACAAGAAAATCTCATGGTCCTCATTGGTCGTAATGTGTCTCATGATTGTGACCTTTCGGTTAGGGAGTATAGCTTTTGACTTTGTTTACTTCATCTTCACGCCAGCCCATGAACAACGCTTCTTCTACCTCTTCCATGGTAAAGGGTTCATGGTCTCTCCCATAGTCTTTTGGGTAGAGCATCTCATGAGCGTCACGCATGAACCGAGTGCTGATTGCTCTTTCAAGACGGTGTGCATCCACGGCCTTGCGATAACGTAAAAGTAGAGCACGCAATTCGTCGTCAGGACAGAGGATAGTTTCTACCCGTTCATCATAGTCCATGGCTACTTTGCCGATATGGAATCGGTCAAGACTTGCGGCATCCAGTTTGTTACGACCGCTGTAAAGACGGTCAGCCCCAGTACCTACCGTGTTGGCGGCAGCGGTGCAAACAAAATCCGCATGACGTTTGGCGTAAGGTTTCTTAGGACGGTTTGACACAGCCACTTGCCCATTAGCCAAGGCCGCATTTATGAAAAGCAGCACGTTACTGTCTGCGGCATCAATCTCATCCAGAAGGAACACGCCACCGTTTTCATAACACTTTATGAACTCACTAACCCCGTAGTTGAATTGTCCGTTCCTTCCGGTAGGCAACAGACGACCGCCCAATACACCCTCTGACATTCCGCTGGTGCAAGAGACAAACGCAAAAGGCAGACCCAAAGCAGTGGCTACTTGTTCACACAGATGAGACTTACCGCAGCCAGTGGGACCGTACACGAATATGTTTTTGCGGGCCTGAGCAAGTTTCAAAACACGGCGGAACTGAGCGTGGAAAAGGTCCTTCATGACCTTTGCTTTTTTGGTTCCAGGTTTCTTGATTCGCACTTCCACAACGTTCATAGAGGCTTTCTTGACTTCTTCGCGTGCTTTGTCACGTTCCTTCTCAGCTGTCTCTGCTTGCTTTTTAGAGACACCGATCTGGTGTTGAAGTTCAGCGACAGACGCCTTCATTCTTTCTATTTGCAGTCGCCACTGCTCTTGGGTTCGGTTGTGAGTCCTTTCATCTGACCCATCTTGCTGGTCTCGGGAGGTCTTATGACCAAACCGGCCCGGTTCTCCACGAAGCCTGCCTACGCCACAAATCAGACCCACTTCATGCATCGTGAGAATAATGGTAGCGATTCTACTCGTATTACTAGTGGAGATATAACGTCTCACTTCTTCTATCAACCGGAGTTTGGTCCAGTAACGGTTTGGTTTCTCAGCAAGAATCCGAAGCACAGTTAGTACTACAGCACTGTAATCAAACTTTCTAGCCATGATTAGCTCCTTGTTAAGATTGAGGGTAACAAAAAAGTCTGCCCCCTAATTGCCCCTAAGCATCAAAAGACTATTCATAATCTGTGTCTTCCTCTTCATCATCCTCTTCATCATAGGGATCATCCTCTTCATCATAGGGATCAAACGGTTCGCCCTCTTCGTCCATCCATTCAGTGAGGGCGTCGCCATTGTCCCACTCTTTTATCATGGTACACCCACAATCACACTCCCAAGTAAGTACGATACCACTATCTGTGATGTCTATTTCATCGGGGCTTCCAAGAGAGGCATCGCAACGAGGACAAGCACTAGACAAAACCGCTTCCGTTAGGTAAGTACCACTCATTTCGCACCTCCCTTCCGCCGATGCTCGGCACAAACGACACGGCCAGTACCCCGAATCAACTGCCCGTCAATTCCGTTCTCTTTACAGACTCCGCAAATCACTTCCCCTGCCCAACACGATCCGCAGTACATACAATCCGGGTGCGTCTTGGGTTCTCGGCAGCGACACTTCTTTTTTGCCGTCTGCTTCTTCGCTGGCTTCTGAGGTTTCTGGTTACGGCGGAAGTCATCGCCATCAGTTTCATCAAACACTTCCCATTTGTCGCCGAACCAACCGTATTGCTCCACTAGTAGACACACATCGTTGTCGAAGAGCACAAGGGCTTCACCGTCTTGCATAATCGTGTCTACGATCTTGGCATTCGGTTGTCCCATCTCTTCGCGCATGTAACGGACAGCTTCGGTTCGCATTGTGTTACTCATCGTACTTCTCCAAAAAGGGTTTCGTAAAGGTAACTCATCAGAGCGGGGTACCAATCCCCGCTGACCCTGCGATTGTCTCGGCTACCTTTGGTAGGGCATGCGGAGACAATCGTTGAGTGTCTTATCCGGTTTGATTCGCTCGAATGCGTCCAACTACCCTTCGCATCATTCGTTTGTGTGTCGTTCGACTAGAATGACCCGCGTAAAATCCTGCGGTAGGTCAGGGCGATAGCAGAGGACTACCGGATGAGAGCTAAAAGCCAGACCGTTATCGTCTAACTTTTCGTTTCTTCTTTCCCGTTCTCTTTAGAGAGCTAAGGGGGTTGCGTCTGGCGTTTTTGTCTTCTTACAGGGTACTAGGTCGGTCAACCTGTTTTCGCCTGTCGCGGGTCCAAAAACGTTCCCTTCTTCCGCAAGCCGTTCAAGTTATCAAAGAGCGTAATTCAACTACGTATAATATAAGGTATTATCGGGACAGAGTAAATAGGCGGGGGGGCCTATTTCCGAGTTTTTTTGGAAATAATCGGGGGCGATTATATAAACCCTTATAGGATAAGGGTTTACGTCGAAAAGTTTTTTTGATTTTTGGGGAATTTTTGGCCTTTTTCGGCCTGTTTTCGGAGTAAAAAGGGGCTAAAAATCGGTCGGACCGGAGAATTCCAACGAAAAAGGCGGGTATTCCCGGCAAAAGAGGATTGATCCAGGAATACCCGCCCAAAAAGCAAAAGTAATACACGGCCGTATAGGTTAGGCCGCTATAGGCTGCTTATTGCGTAAGTGGGTCACAGCGACTGGTTTGACGTTACCTGCCCCTTGGAACCCTTGCGATACTTTTATCTCAGCAGACTTATCTTTCAAGGATAAGACTCTTCCCTGCCAAGGCTCATCTACTCCGTTTACAACCCAGACAAGTTTACCTTTGAGCTTAGTAGGAGCCTTTGTTGTTGTCTTAGTGGACTTACTCTTTTTGGAGGAGGGTCTGGTTGACGCCTTGCGCTGTTCTCGTCTTTTGCGGATAGCTCTTTTCTCTTTTTCAACCTGTTCGCTTTGGAACTCCTCATTCTTGGCAGCGTCACCTAAGTCAATTCCCCCCACTGTGGGTATCTCAGAGAGAACCGGCCAGCCGTCCTTTTCAACAAACTTGAGAGCAATACCCTCTTTGGTAATCTGCTTTTCGCGAATATAGAGATTCCACGCTTTTGCAATAACAGAGGTACGAACAAGAACCGAATCACCACCGTCGTCGATGATCTTCTGGAGAGAATACTTGATAGGAGACACTTCATCAGCATCGTTTGCTAACAACACGAAGAAGTCACAAGCGGCATCCCAGTTTTTCCAACTTAGATGTTTTTCATCTTGTTCCTTCCGGTACTTTGTTGGATTGGTAGAAGAACAACCCATGAGGTAGAGCATCCCACAAGCATAGCCTGTTCTCAACAGCCGTCCAATCTTTCCTTCCTTGTCATTCTCGGCATGGATATGTTGAGCAGCCTCAAGAATCTTTGGATGGTTGTCTCCAAAGGCAATCAGTTCTGGGTGAGTGTCTTTGAGACCAGGATGAAACGCTTTTACATACCCAGTACGGTACCAGATGTGCTTTACGCCATAGCTAAGAATACCTGCTAGGTCTTTCCGTTCTTTAGGCCTGATCTTTTGGAGTAGATCAGACCGAAAGTAAACGTCAGTTAGGGATCGGGGTTTACAAGTATCCATAGTATTGACTGTTGTGTCATCTTCTTCCACCCCATAAACAATGGCAGTAGAAATGGTTGGTGAAGAGGACCATTCAGGGTAAGCATTAGGGTCTTTTTCGTATGCTTGGTTTGCGAGGACAAGGGCGATAAGGGTATGTTGCCCGTTTAGAACTAATCCTGTTTTACCAATGATGCGTGTCTCTCCATTAAAGCACCATCGGCCACGTAGAATCTCCTGTTGAAGCTTTTCAACGTTTGAAAGGTACAAAGGACGATTACGAATGTTGTTGATGCAGCGCACTTTCTTTTGGTACAAGTCTTTTAGAAGAAAGTCTGTTCCAAAAGTAGAGTTGCCCTCTTCAGTCCACCCTAGTAGCTTTTTGGCTAACCCAATGTCTAGTCTTTGTACAAACTCTGCCTTAGGTTTGTACGACACAACACGATGCTTGGCCTTCCGTTGCTGCTTCTTGACCATACTACAGGCTCCCAATCTAAAAAGTAGTAGCATCTCTCATGACATCGTCACATGCCGAGCCACCGGATGCTCGAAACCTTTATAGCGTTTTACTCTTTCAGAGTAAACCCCGATTTTCTCTACTACTACTACGGTAGTAGTCGGTAGTAGACTTTCCCGAGTATAATTATACTAGATCGAGGCTAACGAGCAAAGGGGGGAGCGTTTCCGCCGTTTCCGCCGTATTTTCTACCGGGTTTTACGCTACTAGATAAAAGGTTTACTCCCCCTTAGATAAAAGGTTTACTCCCAGAGGCAAAAACGCTATAAAGGTTTCGGGCGTTAGAAGGAAAAGGCAAGGCAAGGCATGGCTAAACGCAAACGAAGAAAACCACCAAAGGCTAGACTGGTAAAACGATTGGTGCCTGAACCAGGTACTTGGGAAAATAAAATACCGGCTGGTATGCCTGACCTCCCCAAAGCCAAACCCGTCAAAGCAACAGCACCTAAGTTGACCGGCAGAGAAGTCTATGACAAAGTACAGGAGGATGGACTAGGCCACTGTATTTATGACCTTATCCCTGCGGATAAGATAAGCGACAAAAGACTAAGGATTCTTTGGAAAAAAGCACGCTTATCGTTGCGTGCTGTAGTAGATTGTTTGGAGGAACAGTAGCAATGGGTAATTACAAGTATCCGTGGGACAAGTGGTTTGCGAGAACCAAACGGTTCAAACTGAAAAGAGGCAGAGATTACGCCTGCATGACCCACGCTATGGCTCAGCAAATCAGAGATACCGCATCAGTTAGGGGTGTTTTTGTAAGCATCCAAATCAATGAAGACGACTCCCTGTGGGTAAAGGTATTCAAATGAACAAGCGCACCACTTACATAGGCATCGACCCAGGCAGAGGAGGAGGGGCTGCTGCTATAACTACTCATGAAATCAAAGTACTGCCTTTTCAACGTGTTTCTGAGGCTCGCATTATCAGTTGGATGGCATCTGTCTCCGCACGCCCTTACTGTACTAACAGATGTACTATCGGCTTGGAAAAAGTGCAGACACACCAGGCCAGTGGTCGGGTCAGTGCCTTCCACTTTGGAGACTCCTACGGCTTTTTAAGAGGCGTTATCAACACACTCGCCCTTACTTTGCGAGATTCACCAACCATTTTAGCCGTTTTACCCCAGAAATGGCAGCAGGGTTTGGCAATCAATCCAAGAAAAGTAAAGACGGGAGAGACAAAGGCACAGTATAAGAAGAGACTATTGAGATGTGCCAAAGATACTTTTCCTGATTTGACTGTGTGGAAGGAGACGATGTGGTATCAACAGGGGGTGTGTGACGCTCTGTTAATCGCTCATTATTTACAAGTCAGTAGCAACTAGTACGAAGGTGTGCTTTCTATGCGAAACAAACGAAACAAACCTCTGAAAAAGTATAGAGACCACAAAAGGCAGTGGGCTAATTGTAGCGAGTGTAAGCTTTGCCAATTTCGTTCTCAAATTGTACTGTATAGAGGACGCCTTCCTTGCCAAGTATTGTTTGTTGGAGAAGCACCTGGAGTGTCTGAAAATCTTTTTGGTGTTCCTTTTTATGGTCCTGCTGGAAAACTGTTGGATAAAATTATTGCAAAGGCATGGGCAGGTTTGTCTGTCAGTTGGGGGTTTACAAACCTTGTTGCCTGTTTACCAAAGGAGAGTAAAGAGAAGGGTAAAGAGCCACCCTTATGGGCAATCCAAGCGTGTAAAAAACGCTTGCAGCAAATAGTTATGCTGGCTCAACCAAAAGGGGTTGTTTGTGTGGGCGCTTTGGCAGAAAAACATTTTCAACCACCGAAAGGGGCAAAGCATGCGTCAATAGTTCACCCAGCAGCTATCTTACGTGCAGACGTTTCACAAAAAGGATTAGCAGTACAACAAGCTGTTGGAACTGTTTTTGACTTAGCTCGCAGGTTAGGGATAACTGCTAAAGTGTAAGGCATTCTAGACTCTTGCAGTGGTGCGACACTTTGCTAGGATGGCTTTTGACGAGAATCAGAGTGTCGCCCACTGCTTTTTTCTTTCATTTTCAGGAGAACACAATGGGTACATTAAAGCAAAAGTTGAAGGGTGCTAAACGCACTAAGCCAGGAAGAAACGGAATACCTTTGTGGAAAGGCCCAAAACAAGATGGAATTACACAATCGTTGCTTAGTGCCTTTTTATTCTGCAGAGAGCGGTTTCGTTTGCAAACAATTGAAGGCTGGAAGAAACCTCCTCAATTCGAACATATGTTAGAGTACGGACAGATGTTCCATTGTTGTGAAGACAGCAGACGTAGTGGCGGTGATTGGAAAAAAGCTTTACTAGCCTATTGTAAAAAGTTGATAAAGAAGTATCCTCTTCAACAAGAGCAGGTTGCTCATTGGCATCGTGTCTGTGCCCTTCAGTACCCACATTACGTTGAATATTGGAAACGACATGAAAGCAGAAAGAAGAGGGTATCACTCTGTCAAGAAAAGGTTTTCAGCGTGCCTTACTACTTGCCTAGTGGCAATACCGTTCTACTACGGGGCAAATGGGATGAAATTGTTTTTACAGGCAAGCAATTGTTGCTTGGGGAGAATAAGACCAAAGGAACGATTGACGAACAACAACTCAAAACACAATTGAAGTTTGATCTCCAAACTATGTTTTATCTGGTAGCCCTCAAAACTAGGCTTGACGAGGACAATGCAAGTAATTCCCTTTTGGGAAGAGACTATGGGCAAGTTAGAGGCATTGTGTACAATGTGGTACGCAGGCCATTGAGTGGAGGAAAGGGTACCATCAAGCAATTAAAGAATGAAACCAGAAGTGAGTATTACCAACGTGTAGCTACTTACTTTGAAGAGGAGCCTGAACGGTACTTTTACCGTTGGGAAGTTACCGTGTTACAAGAGGATGTTGAGGCTTTTGAAAAAACCTTTTTGGTGCCAGTACTAGAAAGCCTTTGCGAATGGTATGAATGGGTAGCTCCTGTTTCCAAAGGAACAATAAGGGGAATCAATCCTGCTCCTTGGAATAATCCGATCCATTGGCGTACCCCTTTTGGCACATGGAATCCCCTTTCATCCCGAGGAGGAGGAGCAACCGTTTTTGACAATATGTTAGAGTCAGGAAGCACCCTGGACGTAGTGCAAGCAGATTCTCTTTTTAGAGAATTAGAGAACTAGCGAAATAATAGAGTCGAGGTATAATAGAGTCTACTAAAAAGGGAAGCACGGATGTTATATCAGTTGCATCATCAACATCGTAATGGTCTAACTGATTTTCTTGCTCAGACAAAGATTGCTGATGTTCTTCCTTGTACTGCACAACGAAAGATTTTAACAGAATGGGTCCTGCGAATGCAGATCAGGCATCCTTTACCCGCTAATTGTTCGTGGTTGCTATGCAAACAATCTGATCCTCAATTCATGGTTTGTTCTAGGAAGGAAAACTAGGTTATGGTCAAAGTGCGCAAACAAACTGCAAGACGAAAGACAAAACGAGCAACAAAAGCAACCCGTGTAATGACAAAAGTAAGCCCAATTGGTTTTGAAAAAGACCAAGGTATCAGTATCAACATCTTTGGCCGTAGTGGGTCGGGCAAAACAACTCTGTGGAGCACTTTTCCGGGAAAGATTATTGTTATGCTTGCTAGTGGCGGGCGGAACACAGGAGAACTACGTTCAATTGATACTGCGGCCAACCGAAAAAAGATTGACCAAGTGGTGTTAGCAGAGAGCGTTGAGCTAGTTGATGTGTGTAAGCATGTACAAAGGAAGGGAGGATATCAAACAGTCGTATTGGAGCATGCTACGGGTCTTCAAGAGTTGGTACTCAAAGAGATACTAGGCATAGATGAGATACCTGCTCAAATGTCTTGGGGTATTGCAAAGCGAGAACAGTGGGGCCAGTGCACCCTACAGATGAAAGAATTGCTTCGTCAATTATTAGACTTGATGTGCAACGTTGTGGTAGTTGCTCAGGAGCGAGAATTCAAGTCAGATGACGATGAGGAAGAAGCACTACTGCTTCCACGGGTAGGCTCTGCACTGGCTCCTTCTGTGACAGGGTGGGTAAACTACTCTTGTGACTACGTTGTTCAAACGTTTGTGCGAGCAAAAAGGAACAAGAAGGTAATCAAGGTCGGTAAGAAAAAAGTGGAGCGGTTAGTGAAAGGGGCAGGAGTAGAGTACTGTGTCCGAGTTGGACCCAGTGAGGTTTACATGACAAAGTTCAGAAACCCAAGAACAGACAAACCGATGGAAGAAGTCATGGTTGATGGTAGTTACCAGAAAATCATGAAGCTGATTCAACGTAAGTAACTATTTTTTGTATCTTGTTTCTCAAGGAGAACACTTATGGCTAAGCGTAAAAAAAGCAGTTTGTTCAGTGTGGTAGGTAAGGCTGGAGTAAAAGCCTTTAACACACACAAAGAAGATGCTACTACGGTTGCTGGGGGTGATCTGCCTCCAGGTATTGAGAATGGTATTGCCCGTTTAACGGAGTGTAAATTTGACACGTTCAAAAAGGGAGACTTCCAGGGAGAATACTACTTTATTGCTTCTGGCGTAGTGCTGTCTCCTGAAGCGGTGGATGGAATCCCTGTAAAAGGATTGCACACCCGGATTGGACCTGAGCCTATCTGTGACACCCCTGATCGCAGTCGTGAGTCTCTTGACGAACACCTAGCTTGGGTACTGAACCAACTACGATTGCTAGGATGTGAGACAAAAGACCTTGACTTTGAAGACCTTGAAGAAACTGTGTCTGTCTTAAAAGAGGCAGCACCAACTTTCCGTTTCCGAACGTGGAAAGGAGAACCCACTAAGGCTTGGCCCAACCCGCGTGTTAACAACCAGTGGAACGGTATTGTTGATTGGGACGATGCCACTGATCCTGATTCGGAAGTTGAAGAAGTTGAAGAAGATGAAGAAGATGAATCCCTTGCAGAATTGGGAGAAGCTGCCGATGGAGGAGATTCTGATGCCGAGACAAGTCTGACTAAAAAAGCTGAAGAAGCAGGAATAGACCCTGACGAATACACCACGTGGACTAGTCTTGCGTCTGCTATTGAGCTTGCATCTGAAGAAGAGGACGAAGAAGAGGACGAAGAAGAGGAAGAGGAAGAGGAAGAGGAGGAGGAGGAAGACACCGATGAAGAAGATGAGGATGAGGATGAGGATGAAGAAGAAGAAGAAGAAGAGGAAGAAGACGATGATGATGAAGATGCTGAAGAAGAACCACCGGAGAAAGGTGACGTGTATTACTTCAAGCCTCCCAAAGCAAGGAAGAAAATTGAAGTGACAGTGACTGCTGTGTTTGCAGGAAAGGAAACCTGCAACGTGAAGTCATTGGATGATGGAAAGGTCTACAAGAAGGTAGCCTGGGATAAGCTTAGCACGGAAGAGTAATTCATGTTTCCTTGGAACCCCCTTCCCTGGCGTTGGTTCTCCGGCAATGTTGGGGGAGGGGTATATTTATAAAAGGAGTACAAATATGAAAGCAGCCTTCAAAGCTATTTCATTGAAACAGCAAGGGCCTATTGTTACCCGTGGGAATACAAGTGGAGTTTCTTTGGACCTCACTCCTCTTCTTACTTTCTTGACGGATTTGGGAAACCGATTCATTACAATGACTCCGGTAAACCCTGCAGTGTTTTTAGTGTTCTATTGGGATGGGATAGATGGTGAAGAAAGCCAAGTATCAAATCTGCCCGCAGTGCCAGAAGAAACACCTAAAGAATAAGCCTTGTCCTACTTGCTATTCTGTCTGTGTCGCTTGCGGAGGCACTGGATTAAATAGTAAGGGAGACAAGTGTGCTTGTTGTCTAAGGCAGGGAAAATAAATGTCTTTACCAAGAAAGATAAGTAGAGCGTTGCGCAAGCAATCTAAACTATCGCTGCGTCCTGAAATTCTGTTAACTCCAAACATTCCTCGTCCAATGCATGGAGTAAACCCCCGCACAATTATGGGTACTAGTTGGTGGAACCAGGAAAGACGGAAAGCATACAAAGCTTCATCGTATCGTTGTTTAGCTTGTGGAGTCTCTAAGTTTGATGCTTTATACCGGAAGTGGCTAGAGGCTCATGAGCTCTACAGTGTTGACTATCAAAAAGGCAGACTTGTCTACCTTGAAACAGTAGCTCTTTGCTACGCTTGTCATAACTACATTCATGATGGCAGACTACAAGCGTTGTTAGACACCCAGGAAATTACACACGAGAAGTACGTAAAAATCATACAGCACGGGAACCGTGTATTGCAGCAAGCTGGGTTGTCTAGACCCCCTCGACACGTTAGGGAGGCAGACATTAGTGATATGTTGTTGAACGGGCTTGTCGCTCCGTGGAAAGATTGGAGACTAGTGTTCAAGGGTAAGTTGTATCCACCACGGTTCAAAACAGAAAAACAATGGCAAAAAGCGATGAGGAAAAGATGAGAATTGCGCTTGACACTGAGACCACTGGATTGGATTTGTACCATGGAGACAAACCATTCATGGTGCAGGTTTGTTTTGAAGACGGCAACCAACTGTGGTGGGAGTGGGATGTTGACCCTCTTACTAGAGAGCCCAAAGTCATAGAAGAGGAACTAAACGAGATACAAAGCACGTTGGATTCTGCTGATGAAATCGTTTTGCAGAATCCTAAGTTTGATTACTGCGCTTTGCGTACTGTGATGCCAAATTTGCGGTGGGATTGGGGTAAGGTAAAGGACACTCTGCTAGCAGGGCACTTGTTGGCTAGCAACGAGAGGCATGATCTCACTACTATGGCTTTGATCTATCTTGGAGTGGATGTTCAAAGCTATGAAGACAACGTGCGTAAGGCTGTACTAGCAGTTCGACGGTTCTGCATGGGACGGAATCCTAAGTATCCCGATTGGATGATAGCAAGAGGCGGCAATCCAAAGATGCCAAGCGCAAAAGAAAGTAGCTGGAAAAACGATATGTGGCTGCCCCGTGCTTACGCTCTAGAGAATAACCTGCCGAAGGGCCATGAGTATTGGAGCGTCACGGAAAAGTACGGCAATAACGACACAGAGACTACGCTTGCACTCTATGGGCGACAACTCAAGTTGCTTAGAGAAAAACGGCTAGTGCGTCTTTACCAAGAGAGGTTGAAGCTACCTGGTATTGTAGCAGCCATGGAGGATCAAGGTGTTACCTTCAGTCAAAAACGGGTAAAGCAGCGACACAAACAATACCGGAAAGAGTCTGTTGACTACGGTAAGGTATGCAAGACCTTAGCAAGCAAAAAAGGGATAGAACTAACCTTACCAAAGTCAGGAAACAACAAATCATTACTATTGGCAGTTGAAGCTTTACTGCCTGCTAAAGTGAATCTCCCTTTGACAAAAAAGGGCAATCCGTCTTTGTCGGCCGACACGATTGAAGAATTGTTGAGTACTCTAACAGAAACTAGTCCTGCTTCTAAGTTTTTAACGGCTCTAGTAGAGAAGCGCAAAAGGGATACTGCGGTGAGCTACTTAGAAGGGTACCAAAAATACCAACTACCATTACGGGTATTCAAGCGGGGCAAACGATTGAGATATGTTAATTGGTATGTACTACATCCCTCTTTGAATCCAACTGGGTCTCATACGTTGAGATGGAGCAGCAAACACCCTAATGAGCAAAATATCAGCAAAAAGGATGGCTTTAATCTCCGGTATTGCTTTGGACCTGCTCCAGGCCGTGAATGGTGGTCTATTGATGCTAAGAATCTAGAGTTGCGAATCCCAGCCTATGTTGCCCAAGAAACAGAACAAATCAATCTGTTTGAAAAGCCCGATGAACCCCCTTACTACGGCAGTAACCACCTACTAGTGTTTGATATCCTTTGGACAGAAAAGCTAGGATTAGACACATCTGATCCAAAGTACCTACTGAAGGCCAAAAGTAAGTACAAGGCAACACACTACCAGTGGACAAAGAATGGTAATTTTGCCGTGCAGTATGGTGCAGTAGAAGAGAGCGGTACAGCTGACCGTACTTACCACCAGAAGGGAGCACAGGCAAAAATTCAAAGACGGTTTGCTAAGTCACGTGTCCTAAATGAAAAGATGATTGCAGTCGCTGAACAGCGTGGCTATGTAGAAACGTTGCCTGATAAAACAGTTGATCCGACAAGGGGATACCCTTTGTGGTGTAAGCGCACTAAGTGGGGACGAATAATGCCTACTACTCCGTTGAACTATATGGTGCAAGGTACTGCGATGTGGTGGATGATGAAGGCTATGATTCGAGTGCAAGAATACCTAGATACTCTCAAAGGCTCCTACATGATTATGCAGGTACACGATGAGCTAGTCTTTGACTTTCCAAAAGCCAAGAAAAGAAACCTTCCGAAGATACGGAAGATAGCACAGTTAATGGAGCAAGGGGGAGAGGATATTGGGGTTCCTACTCCTGTAAGTATTGAGTACCATCCCGTGTCTTGGGATACGGGTGTTTCTGTCGTAACATAGAGAAACCGCTATAAAGCGTGACAGGTTAGGAGTGAGTGATGGCAACTAGAGACAAGTATGGTAATCTTACCGATGAAGTGTGTACAAAGAGGTTTAAGAAATGGATTGAGCATTTCAAGCCAGGTAGCTCAAAAAGAAAATATCCGCCCGGTAAAACACATGACTGGGTGTACTACAGCCACCATGTTCTCCTTCAGATACTAGCTGCCTTGGCAGACGAGCAAGACCTAGTAGAGATTGATCGGGGTCTTCATGGTGGCACAAGACCGTCTTTCAAGTTGTCTTGGAACAGTAAAGTGTCAACTCTTATTCCTGTCTGGGCAGAAAAGATGAGGAAGGACCACCCGAATAATGGGCTTTGGGAAATGGCACAAAGAGACTATGACTTCTTCACGCAAAAGTTTCGCTGTTTTGTCTTGTTAGCTTATGGGCAGAGAGGGGAAACATTGGAGAGTAGGGTATCTGTGGTGGAAGGGTCTAATGGGCTTACTACAGACTATCTTAGGATTGCTCCGTTGGAATCCTGCCTTGTTGCTGCTCAATCCTCTCATGGTACTATCTGCTTTGAAGAGATTCCTCAGCCAACCTTTGATTTATACAAGAAACTCCTATTATGACTCCGACTGAGAGATTCCTGTAAGTATTGAGTATCACCCCTCTAATTGGTCAGAGGGAATTTCAGTTTCTTAGCTTTGGGAGAATTACTATGGATCGTAACAGGTTAGGATTCAAAGAGAGACACAATTTAGCCAATTGGCTAAAAGCTCATTGGGAGATGATTGTAGAAAAAAGGTTGGTGCGAGAAGTAGTAGCAGCCCGTGCATCTGAGGATTTAGGAGTAAACTGTACAGAAAATAATTTATCCAGTGTGGTAAAGGAAATGGAAATGGAATGGCCTAAAGCAGCTACCAGAAAACGGACCACTGGACAAACCAAAGACCGTTACAAGTTTGTAGCAAGACAATTGTATATTACCCAAAAATACTTGTTGGCCCTTCTTTGTTATCTAAAGGATTATTTAGAGGAAGAAACACTGCATCAAGATATTCTGACAAAAGTTAAGCTTTTTGTACCTGTTGCAGATGAAAAAGGAAGACTATTGAACTCCGAAGCCTTAAAAGCTATAGCTAATGGGCGAGATTGGCATGCCTCTGACTTTACACAGGAAGTTGAAGAAGATGAAGAAGATGACTCCAATTGATAGGTTTCTCTGGTGGATTAGAGAGCGACATAGCATCTACCTGAAAAAGGAAGCTGAAGAACCGAAGCCTTGGACAAAGGACAAGGTGCTACAACGCTACTTTTTCACCAATCCATACCGAGAAAATGACAAGGTCACAGTTTGGATACGAAAACACATCCGACTACCTTATGCTAAGCATCCTTGTCTGCCTTTTATGCTCTGCGTTGCTAGGCAGTTTAACTGGCCTGACACCCTACAAGAGTTGATAGATCGGAATGCTTGGCCTACTAAACGTTGGCGACCAACGTTAGTTGCTAAGGTACTAGATCAACGAAAGAAAAGAGGTTTGAAGGTTTATACAGGGGCTTATATGGTTCGGGCAGAGAGCAATCGAAATGCTGCTTGGTATCATTGGAGTAAAAACCTTTACATGGCTACAATTGTTCTTGGAAGAGTCTGGGACAAACGAGCCGAATTTGCAAAATGGTTACAGACAAATAGTATGGAAGTATCGACCCGGTGGTTGCAAGCACAGTATGGGTGGGGAGGATTTATGGCTTATGAGGTAGTATGCGATCTAAGACACACTAAGTACCTTAGAAAAGCACATGATGTAATGACTTGGGCCAACTTAGGTCCTGGTGCCCGCAGGGGTCTCAATCGAATCCATGGCAGAGAAGTGAAGCAGGGCCTGTCCCAAAAGCAGGGCTGTAAAGAAATGAGAGCACTACTGAGCGAAGCTCAATCTAGGTTGGGTGATCTTCCTTTAATGGAGATGAGAGAAATTGAACATAGTCTCTGTGAGTTTGACAAGTATGAAAGAGCAAGGTTAGGGGTAGGTAAAATGAAGAGAATGTACGCGGGCAAATGACTCTTTGCAGTTAATGTGTTAAGAGGCTAAGACATGAAACTGTTCATTTATGTACCAACACGGGGAAGAATCCTAGATCAAAAGTCTATGCGGTTTTTGCGATTAAAAGAATGTAAAGACCGTGTGGCATTTGTAGTTCCACAGTGTGAAGCCTTAGCATTCAAACGAAAGTACTCTTGGGCTAAAGTCAAAGTTGTGAAAGATGAATGGAAGATTGGAACAATCAGTCAGTACATTATTGAAAGTAAAGGTCGGTACAAGGTTTTGATTGACGATGACTTTCAATTGCTTCGAAGACGGAACAAACTTAGTGTGTCTCAAAAAGGGGGGGTAGCTACTGATAAAGACGTTAGACTGCTGTTTGCTCGGGTAAAGTACTGGTTAAGAAAAGGTTTTGCTCACGGTGGGGTAAGTCTACGACAAACAAACCACTTTTGCAAGGATGCTTGGTACAAATTTAATAGTCGAGTGTCTGGGTTTATGTTTTTTGACTCACGGGTTGTGCGCCAAGAGGGAATAAGATTTGATGCCGTACAAGAGAGACAAGACTTTCACATGACACTATCGTTGCTAGAATTGGGTTACTCTAATGTAGTTGATTATGAGTTTGCAGTCGGTCAGTACATTCAGGGGACAAATGCTGCGGGCGGTTGCTCCCGATACCGAACACCAGTGTTTTTGTTGGAACAAGCAGAACGGTTAGCACAGCTGCACCCAAAGACGGTTAGAGTTGTTTTCAAGCAACCGAAAGTAGCTGAAGCTACAAAGTCTATGTTGACGGACAAAGGCATACCCGATGTAAGGATACAATGGGTGAAATCGCTGGGGCTTCGTTCAGCAGAAAGAAAAGTAACAAAACCTTACCGCTGTGTGAGAGTGTGATGTATTGGTTGATTGAACCTCATGCTGATGATGTGTTTCTTTCTTTACACCAGCACATAGTTGACCTTTGGAAAGATGTTTCAAAAACTATTGTAACTGTATTTGCTACACAACAAAGAGTTAAAGAAGCACGGGAATACGCTTTGGCAGTTAAATGTCGACACTTCTGTCTAGGATTAGAAGAAGGGGGTGGCTTATCTCAAAAAGCAGGCTTTGTGCCTCCATTTGACGAGTGGAAGTTGCCTAGAAAAAGAGGGGATGTCCTCATCTTTCCTATTGGAATACAACACCCAGACCATTTAGCAGTTGCGAAACGTGTGCCTACAATCGGAGTAGTTTGGCGGTATTTGGATACTCCTTACTACACAAAACAAAAGGTAGCCCAAGAGTTGATAGAAAAAACTCGGGGGCGTTGTATTCGATCAATAAGGTATGCCACTAGGCATAAATGGAAGCACGTTGAAAAGTTCAAAAGTCAAGGCAAGTTTTTCTTTTACAATCCTCCCAACACTTTACCTCGGATGGAGGTAGTCATGTCATGAACCACAAAAGAGATGCTATTCCCGCTTGGAAGTACAAGGTAGGAAAACAAACAGCATACAATCGTTGGTTTGAAGGAAAAGGTGCCCCCCTACAAAGTGACATATTTCAGAGGACACATGAGAGCAACCCAGTTATTAGTAGAAAGGCAATAACGTGTTGTATAAACAGCATTCTCCGTTTTCAGTACAAGTTGAGTTAGTAGAGGGGTGTTCCCTGGCTTGCTCTTTTTGCGGAATCAATGGGATCAGAAAAGGTCCTGGAAACTTCAAGTATGCTCGGTTAGGAATGCTAAGTAGGGTGGCAGCAGAAATAGCAAGACTAAAATGGACGCCTCGCATTGAATTTGCTATGCATGGAGAACCAAGCTTGCATCCTAAACTGCTTCATTGTGTGCGTGTCTTTCGCAGAAGATTGCCTCATCTATCTTTGATGCTAACAAGTAATGGTGCAGGCTTTCGAGGGAAACAGGTAGAAAGGATAGTAGCATTACAAAGGGCGGGTCTAAACGTTCTTGGCCTAGATAACTATGACCATGATGGTTCCGTTCCAGGCATTGTTAGAATGCTGCACAAAAAACACCCTAGTGTGCCTGTCCGGTATTACCCTGAAGACAAAGCAGCATCAGTATATCGAAAAAGAAAACCAGACTCGTTTGAAGTAGTCGTTTTGGCTGACATAAGAAAGCATGCTACCGGCACTCGTAAACTCGCGAATCATGCTGGACAAGCATTTCCACCGGACACAAGTAAGCAAAATCAAAGGTGTGCGCTCCCATTTCGGGACTTAGCAATCCGTTGGGATGGTAATGTTGCTATCTGTTGTGACGATTTTAGAGGAACGTACAAAATAGCTAACGTGAAAGACATGCCGCTGGACGCTTTGTGGCAGCACCCTAGGTTTGTCGCTGCACGTAAGGCACTGTATCATCGACTCAGAGACTTCCTGCCTTGTGCGATCTGTAATGCTACCAGCATCCGCCCTGGTCTTTTGCCTGACCCTACTGGACAGGAGTCACTGCCTTTTCCATCGAGCAGGGATAACCAAGCCATGAAAGATGCTGTTGCAAACGGTCCTTATACAAAACCCGTTAAACGTCCTTGGGAGATGTAAATGTTCAAATTCCGTAAAGACAAACAACATGCTCCTTTCAACATTACTGTGGATGTCACTTCGGGGTGCTCTATTCGTTGCTCTTTCTGTGGTGTAAAGGGTGTTTACAGTAAAGCAGGGGTGTATGATCACATGAGCTTGAAGACGGGTAGACTTGTAGCACGCAAGTTAAATGAAGCAGGTTGGATTTGCAGAATAACTATTGGATGTTTTGGAGAACCCACTGAAAACCCGCACTTGAAGGAGATTGTAAGAGCTATCCGAAAGGCTGCCCCTAAGCATTCAATAATGATGTTGAGTAACGGGTCTGGTCTAGTAAAACACGCACAGAAAAAGTTTGAAGAATTGCATAACGCGGGATTGAATGCTATTTGTATTGAAGACTATCGTAAGCAAGGGTTTCTTCAAAAGATACGAAAGCAAGGAGTGCAATTTGCGGGAAGATACCCAAACAACAAAAAGTTAAATCCGCAACAACGGTTCTCTGTCAATAAGCACTTAAACATTATCATCAACGATTTGAGGGACAACAGTGGTAGAGGGAGTAGTCATAGTCACATCAATAATCATTGCTGTTGCGGGGGTCCCCCTAATAATCGGGGCGTAGGTAAACGGTGCACTAGGCCTTTTCGTGATTTTGTTATTCGTTGGAATGGCTTTGTGCCCGGTTGCTGTAATGATTGGAGGATGAAGTATGTGGTAGGTGACATTCGCAAACACACGTTTGAACAGTTGTGGCAGTCACAAGGATTTTATGCACTGCGTCAAAAAATGTATGCTGGTGAACGAGATTTTGGTCCTTGTAATGGGTGCGATTTAATTGGCACAAGAGTGGGCTTGCTGCCTGATCCAACAGGCCAAATGGAGATGGAACCCCCCAATTCATTAACGGAACGTGTGCTTCAACAGTGCATGAGGCATCCTGATATGACGCCTGTAAATTTAAGAGCATGGGAACAGTAAAATGCAAATCTTTATACCAACTAGGGGTAGGATTAACAACCAAGTAACTTTTGAACGGTTCCACTTGGCTAAAAGTCTATACCCAGTAACGTTTATTGTGCCTGAAGAGGAGTATCACGGGTTTGTGTCCAAGTGGGGTACTCAAGCAGAAATTAGGATAGTACCTAGTGAGTGGCACATTGGTAACATCCATGATTACATTGCTTCCTATTGGGGGGATAAAAAGCATGTGGTCATTGACGACGATTGCAAGTTGTATCATTGCCCGTCTAAAAAGTCATGCCTGATTGTTCGGCATGCAAGACAGGCACGTAATATGTTTTTACAGTTAGAGAAGGCACTAGACACGTTCGCATACGCTGGGTTGACTCCTTCAGGTTACCACACGCTGAGCCCCTTTCCATCGTATGTCAACAGCCGCGTGTTGAACTTCCATGCTTATCGTCGCGACATCATCGTCAAAGAAGGGATCAAGTGGAGATTACCTACTAGTGGAGACCAGCATGCGGTTTTGACAACATTAGAACTTGGATACGCAGTACACCTAACAAATCGTTGGTGTGTCCAAGCTGCAAACTGGCAACCAGGCGGATGCACAGAGTATCGCACCGCAGAATTGGCGGATCAATCCTTTCAAACGTTGGCCAAACTACACTCTAAAGTCAAATTACGCAAGTCTACTACGGCTACTGACCAACAAACACTTGACGTGCGCGTTCAATGGAAGAAGTCCTACGGAATACGTAAGTATGATCGTAAACTCAAACGACCAGGGGTGGAAGTATGCGACTGATACAAATCCAAGGATGTCGGCGGTCAGGAAACCATGCTGTAATTGAATGGATTTTTAGTTATTACAAGGGGGGCTGTTTACACAACAACCTACCCCTGCCTTGGAATGGAAAGACTAGACCTAGCGAATACTTAATGTACGGAGACTATGAGAGGTTTCCTGAGATAGAGATACAATCTTGGGAGGACAAGGTGCTGAAAGATGCTGTGATTGTGTTGAGGTCTGCTTACAACTGTGTGGCTTCCCGTCTTAATGGTCCTAAGTATCTTCTGGAGTCAACAAGAAAGATTTGCAGATTTACACCCGTCTGGAAAGCGCATGCCAAAATGGTATTAGCAGGCCACCCTCACATAGTCTATGATCACTGGCTAAACAATCCTAAACCAGCACATCAGCTACTACAGCTGCCAACCCCTTGCAAACGTCGCACTGCACGCAAACCAAGAAGAGGCAGTGGGTCTTCATTCAAACACAGTCCATCTAATTACTTTGAAAGGTGGAAGCAAGTCGATCTGCCTACAGAGATTGTAGAAGACAAAGAGATAGCAGAACTTAACAAGGAGATATTTGGATGGTGGATAGCATACAACTAGTTGACCGTCAGGTCGTGATAGACCATCCTTGCAATGGTCCTCATAAGTGTAAAGAGGGGCTATGGTATGGGCACCACAAGGGAAAAAGCATTTGGAAAGATGGAAAGGTGTTTCTTTCTTTAGAAGACACTCCCTGTGTAGACCACGTTGCTTCCCCTCACTACATTGACGGTCTTTTGTTCTACCACGGAAGGGAGCCGGCTACAAGAAGGCAAATGACGTTTGTTTGGGATGGAGAAAGACATTATGGACCTGTTGCTCCTTTCTATTTGCGGCCGTGGAAAATACGCCATCTTTGGTATGGGTTGTGTAAGTACCATGGGTGCTCTTTGTTTAGTGCTTGGGATCCAACAAAAGAATGGACCTTTCTTCGTGTGGTTATTCCGAAAGTACGACACGGATTTTATTACAGAGGGTGGGTCTACTATACGTTGATTGGAGACGCTCCAGAAAGGGTATTCCGTGCCAGGTTAAAGAAGCCAAATAATACTGCACAAGAGGTACTTCGTCCTGTATATCCTTGGGAAGGTGCGGAAATGCCGCTCAAACCGAGTAAGAGCGGAGCAGTGACTCACCTAGTCAATCAGTTGCGCGACCCAATGGTGTATCAGGGAACGTTGTATTATGTTTACGGAGGGGAACAGGGCATTGCTCGTGTTGAGTTATAGGTGTAGAAAAAGCCTCCAGCGGTTTTTCGCAAGAGGCTTTTAGAAGAGAAGCACACGATTAACAAAGCTTGGAACCTTCCTTTGTCAGATGGTAACCCTTGCCCTCTTGCAGTTTAACCCAGTCGATTAAACCGTTGGTGCGAAGAGTGGCGCAGTCGTCTACAGCTTTGTCTTTACCGCCAAACTTGTCCCAGACTGCTTCCCGTTGTATTACAGTCGTCGGGCGAGTGGCGTGCCTCTTTTTGAGGAACCTAAGAATGTTGAGTCTTGTCGGAGTCAAACGAATACTAGAACCAGAAGGAGTTTCTACCAATTCACCTTGGCTCTTGTTAGTTCTCTTGTCCGCCTTTCCTTTTTTACCCTTGACTGTCTTTTTGACAGTCTTTTTGACGACCTTCTTCTTAGCTGCCTTTTTGGGAGTTGCCTTCTTGTTGCTCTTCGTTGTCTTTTGTGCCTTTACCATTTTGACGCTCCTTTGAAAGAAAGAAAATGTTAGAACCAAACAGTAGGTTCACTACTACTACTATACGGGTTTGACGTGCAAAAGTAAACCCATTCTGGGAAGAAAAAGCAAAAATAGTTCTAAATCATTGCTACAAAAGGAGTTACAGTGTCTATAAACACGATTTTCCTGGATATGGACGACGTTTTGGCTGACTTTATTCGGGGTGCTTTGGAGATTCACGGGATTACCCGTGAAGAATTCATTGCTCAGCATGATGGTAGTTGGTCAATCGTTTCGACTCTTGGATTATCAGAAGAGGAGTTTTGGCTGCCGATCATTGAAGCGGGTCAAAGCTTCTGGCAGGAATTGAAGTTGACAAAACATGCGACAGAGTTGATGCAATGGGTGACAGACCAAAAGTTGGATTACTACATTTTAACTTCTCCTGTCTCTACCCCTCAATGCTATGCTGGAAAGTACCTGTGGCTTCAAGAGTTTTTGGGTCCGGCTTTTAACTGTTACGTGCCTACCGTGCATAAGCATCTGTTAGCAAAACCTGGAACGTTGTTAATAGACGATAGCCCGTCTATATGCAGAACGTTTAGAGACGGAGGAGGATTCGCTATTCAATATCCGACAAGGTATAATAGTCTTTCTTGGTTCTCCTGCCAACCTGTCAAGTTTGTTTCCCATATTGTTGACAGTTATACTGAGTAGGTCTAAAACAAAAGGAGTAGTGTTATGCAAACGCAATGGTCTTTTAACTCGGTTGATGAGGCATTTGAAAATATGGTGAAGGTCTTTTTGACGTCAGAACAGGTACAACAGACAAACAGTAGAAACGGACCAGTACTAAGACTGCCTGGCCCGCAACTGTTTGTGTATAAGCAACCCTGTAATCGTGTCTTGTTTAATCCTGCAAGAGACTGTAACCCGTTTTTTCATCTGTTTGAGTCTCTTTGGATGCTCGCAGGGTGTAACCGTGTAAAACCTCTATCATATTACAATTCTAACATCACAGACTACAGTGACGATGGAGAAACTTTTCATGGAGCTTATGGCTATCGTTGGCGTAGTCATTTTGGTGTAGACCAATTGAAACAGATCGAAGAAGAACTCTTACTAGATCGTGAGAGCCGTCGATGTGTTTTGCAAATTTGGTCCTCTACTGCTGATTTAGGAATCCATATGATTACAAAAGACAAGCCTTGTAACACGCATGCTTATTTTGCCCTTGTAAACGACCATCTGGATCTGACTGTCTGTAACCGCAGCAACGACTTGGTTTGGGGAATGCTCGGTGCAAATTTTGTGCACATGACTTTGCTATTAGAATACATGGCCTGCTGTTTGAATGTGCCAATAGGACGGTACTTCCACATTACAAACAACTTGCACGTTTATCTCAGCAATTGGAGGCCATCAGACTGGACAAACTGGAAACAGCATCGAACGCAGTATTCTCCTCCTATTCTTAATCACCCAATGGGACATGGTCCTCGCTTAGTTAGTGACCAGACTGTATTTGACGCAGAGTGTAAACGGTTTGTTGATTCGATTGACGGGACCTTCCAAGAGCCATTTCTACAAAACGTTGCCCAACCGATGATGGCAGCGTTTAGGGCACATAAGCAAAGAAAGTATTTTGGTGACCTGAACTGCTTTACCCTTATTGACCGGGTGCATGCCCCTGACTGGAGAGAGGCAGGTCGGCAGTGGCTTATGCGAAGAAAAGAGAATTGGATGGCTAAAAACAAAAAAGGTAAAGGGAAAACCACTAACGTTTACCTTGCAAGGGAAGAGAAGAGACAGGCGGCGAATCCAGACGATTCTCAGTACAATGGTAGTGGAGATTCTGACTAATGCCAAGACCAGTACTAACCAAATCTGACTTTGTATGTCGGTATGCCTTAGGCGAGTTTGGCAATGCTAGTCCTACGTGGAACACTTTTGAAGAGTGGACGGGTAGGAAAGTAGGTTCAGGTACGTTGTACCACATACGTAACCGAGTAAAGGGGGGAGCAACTTGGTACAACGTGCGTTCCTGTGACCTGAAAAACGTTTGGGAGTTTGCTTCCAAAAAGTGTGGGCAATGCAATTTGTATATCTCAGCTATGGCTCCTACCAAAAAGACAATCCTTCAAGGGGAGGTACAAGAAGGAGTGTGGGGACTGGAGTTGACGTACACAAGAGTCAAAAAACCCATGCGAGATGCTTTGCGAGAACAAAGTATCAGCACAAGAGGATTAGAAGCGAGTCTACTGCTAGGCGTTGCTATGAACGATCTTAGTGGAGACTGGCTGATGTACTTGCTAGAGATGTACCCTGAACACGTTGTTGAGTTTTCCGTGTATAGTGTGTGCTGGGGAACTGTACCTGGACACAACACGGTTTTTTGGGAAGTTAGAAAGTACTGATGGAGCGAGAAAGACAAAGAATATGCCCACTGCAATAAAACAACTACCAAAACCACTGCAACCATTCTTTGCTCACGGAGTTGATCTAGACTACCAGAAAGAGCAAGAGGAGACAGTGGGTATCTGTCCCTTTTGTGGAAAGGAAAACAAGTTTTACGTCAATAGTGATACTGGGCTATGGAGTTGTAGAGTGTGTGCCCAAGGAACAGTAAATGGAGGAGGAAACATTGCTACGTTTTTGGCGGAGCTATGGAAGGCCAGTGATGAAGACACGACGGAGTATGCAGACCTGGCTAAGCAAAGAAGCCTGCTGGAAGAAGAGACGCTGATGCACTGGGGGGTAGCTCGGTCAATACTAACAGACCGTTGGCTTGTTCCAGGTTTTGGTAGTGACGGAAAGGTTAGACAACTCTACCAATACGTCAATACGACAAAAGGCAAGAAGCTATTAGCAACTCCAAGTTTAGGACATCAATTGTTTGGAGTAAACTTACATCGAAAGAACTGTTCAACTGTGTTTCTCTGTGAAGGCCCTTGGGATGCTATGGTTCTCTGGGAAACGTTAGGAAAGGCAAAAGGTGCTGAAGAAAGAATCAAAGCAACAGCCAGTACTCACGATAACCTCTTGAACAGTTGTGCGGTGTTAGCAGTGCCTGGATGCACTACTTTCTTTGAAAAATGGACTGATATCTTTGCAGACAAAGACGTGTTCATACTGTTTGACAACGATTGGCCTAAAAAACACCCCAAGACAGGAAAGCTAGGCAAGCCAGTCGGATTACAAGGAGCAAGGCGAGTGACAAGCATCCTTGTTGCTGCTTCTAGTCCTCCAAAAAGCATTAGCTATCTTTGTTGGGGAAACGAGGGATACAACAAAGACCTACCAGATGGTTATGACGTGCGGGACTTGCTAGGTTTTGGTTCTTTGCCTGAACGAGTCAAAGCACTACGTGGGCTGCTAGATAAGATTCGTCCTGTACCAGAAGAGTGGTTAAAAGAAGGAAAGCAAGCAGTAAAAGCAGCAGAGCTACAACCTAAGAAGTGTGTTCAGTACAGAAAGCTACAAATGGCTTGGCGTAAAGCATTGAAGTGGACGCCTGGACTAGACCATGCTCTCACAGTCATGCTTTCGTCAATAGCAAGCACAAAGCTACTAGGTGACCCCCTGTGGGTAAAAATCGTAGGGCCAGCTGCATCTGGTAAAAGCACCCTCTGTGAAGGGCTGAGTGTTGCAAAAAAGTATGTAGTGGCTAAGTCATCTATTACAGGGTTTCACAGCGGATTCCGAGTGGACGGCACTACTGAACAGGACCACAGTCTTGTTGCACTGCTGCCCGGTAAGACGCTAATTGTTAAAGACGGCGACACTATCTTGTCGGCAGCTAACCGAAACCAGATATTGTCTGAAGCAAGAGACATCTACGATGGTACAAGCAGAACACACTACCGTAACGCACAAAGCAGAGACTACCATGGTATTAAAATGACTTGGATTCTCTGCGGTACCAGTAGCTTACGGAGCATAGACCAAAGTGAGCTAGGGGAACGTTTCTTAGACTGTGTTATCATGGAACACATTGATCCTGATCTAGAGGATGAGGTATTGTTGAGGACGGTAACTAAGACAGACCAAGCCATGCTTATTGAAGCGGATGACCGACCTAGTTCTCACTATGATCCGCCCAAGGCTGAAGCAATGGCCCTTACTGGAGGTTATGTACAGTGGCTCAGAGAGAACGTTGGAGCAGCCATGCCTACAATCGCTTTTCCTGAAAAGCAACTACTTTACTGTGCTAAGTTGGGAAAATTTGTAGCCTACATGCGGGCACGTCCTTCACAGAGTCAAGAGGAAACAGCTGAACGAGAGTTTGCTACTAGGTTGGCAGGACAACTAGTGAGGTTGGCCCGTTGTTTAGCTTTTGTGTTGAATAAGCAAAGGGTAGATAGTGCGGTTATGCGAAGGGTGCGCCGTGTGGCTCTAGATACTAGTCGAGGGAAAACGTTAGCCATTGCTGCTTACCTGTATAAAGCAGGTCGAGAGGGTAGTGAACGCAGGGCATTAGCTCTTGTATCCAACACAGCAGACAACAGGGCAGGGGACTTGCTGCGCTTCCTACGTGAAATAGGCGTCGTACAGACCGTACAGAGGACTAGGGGACATCGGGCAGGCCCTACCCGCTATCGCCTTACGAAGCGTCTTAGAGCCCTTTACCGAGAGGTACAGGAGGAGGACTAGAATCGACGTAACCCCTTATCCTTCCTATACTTATACGTACTAACGTACTAGTAACGTAGACTCCTCCGAGAGGTATTATAATCGAATTACGGGAGCTAGTCTAGTAACGGCAAGAGCGGAACTAGACCGAATCAACCATACCAGGTAGAATCCTCTTGGACTACTGAGGCTTCAAGGGAGGACACTCTTCCACTAAAGAGTAGAGAAGGTAATGGCTAGTACAAAACTTTCTAAGCGTGGCAGCAACAAGCTCACTGACCGTGAGTTACGGTTTGCCATGGAGTACCTTATCGACTTCAATGCTAAAAGAGCAGCCCGTGAAGCAGGGTACAAAGGCAAGGATAAGAGTCTAGGCGTCATGGCTTGTAAGGTGTTGGCTCGGCCCCGTGTAGCAGCACTCATAGGCAAGCTACGCAGAGAGCAGTTAGCAGAGTTGGAGTTGAGTCGGCGAGAAATACTGGAGCAGTTGTACTATTTGGCTACTCGCAGTGGAACAGACTTTGTGGACGAAAAGGGTATCCTGATTGAAAACATCAATGACTTACCTAAGCGGGCCCAAGAAGCAATTGACGGCATCGAACAAGAGATCACGACCATCACATACGATGACGGCAGCGAAGTCCAAAAAGTAAAGACCAAGCTTCGTCTTGTACCTAAAGCCACTGCCCTCGACATGGCAATGAAGCACAAAGGAATGTTCGCTGCTGAAAAACACGACCACCGTGTTATGGTGCTTGACTGGGATGCTCTTTTACAGGGTCCCAATGGTAAACCAAAACACAACGGTGAGGATGACCCCATTGAACGCAAGATACTAGAAGTGGAGGCAATCCAAGAAGGCCATTAGTGTTGATTGACCGTTGTGTTTGGAATATAAAGACACTGGAGGTTAGTTAAAGGTAGAATGGATTGGTCAATTGATCCTTTGAAAATGATGAAGCTGCTTTGGCCTGACGTAATGCTTTATAAGCAGCAGAAGGACATTGTCTATAGTGTCTGGAATGACGACGAAACGATAGTGCCTGCCGGAAACATGCTTGGAAAAGACTTCGTTGCGGGAGTCATCGTGGTGTTGTTCTTTTTGATACATCCACGAGTAAAGATCATCACCACGAGTGCTACACAAAAGCATCTGGATAACCTCTGGGGAGAAATAGACCGCTTCATACGCACTAGTCGTTATACGTTGGATTTCAAACAGGGTGGGCCTCTTGTTTACAGCACTCAGACACTGAAAAAAGTAGTCAACGGACAGATACACAAAGACACTTACGCACTGGGAATGGTCGTAAGCAGCGACAGCAAAGGAGAAGGATTATCGGGACACCACGCACCAGCTACGCTATTTGTATGCGATGAAGGCTCTGGTGTTGCTGACGTTGCTTACTCTATGGCACAAGGCTGGGCCAAACATATGTTGATTATCGGTAATCCAAACCCTTGCGTCAACTTCTTCTTCAGAGGAGTGCAGGGAGGCCCTATTAAAGCAGAGGACAACGGACACTACCATAGACAAGTCATTAAGATTAAAGCAGAACACAGCCCCAACGTCCGCTATGCTTTGTCACAAAAGGCAAAAGGAATTAAACCTACAAAAGAGGACATACTTGAAGGGGTGCTAAGCTATCCTGAGTATCTAAAGCGCAGAGCAACGTGGGACCCCATAAGGCAGTGCATTGGTCTTGACGCAGAGTTTTACGAAGGGGCTGAGGTATTGCTGTATCCCCCTGAATGGTTAAACGCCGCAGAGCAAGTGGCCCAGGGTTTACGGCATCAACCCCGTAGGGCTGAAACGATTGGCGTTGACTCTGCCCAAGGGGGGGACAATACAGCATGGGCTGTCTGCGACCATCTAGGTCTAATCAAACTTATTTCGATGAAGACACCGGACACTACTGTCATCGTCAACCGCACGATAGCTCTTATGCAAGAGTACAGGGTGGGAGCAAAAAATGTATTATTCGATGGTGGAGGAGGGGGTTACCAGCATGCGTGTACAATGCGCAATGAAGGCCACGATGTCCGAGTCATTATGTTTGGTGGTGCGCCAACAAAGCCACGTAAACGAGCCAGAACCCTTTTTACTGAAAGGGTTGAACAAGATGAAGTAAAGTACGTGTACACTAACCGCCGTTGTGAAATGTATGGTGAATTACGCTTACGAATGGACCCCTCAACAAATGAAAAGCCTTTTGCTCTTCCTGCGGAATACACAGAGCTAAGAAGACAACTGGCTCCACTGCCGTTATTGTTTGATGGAGAAGGACGACTACGACTGCCTCCAAAGAACAAGCCAAAACCAGACAGTAAGGAAACAACCATTGTGGAAATACTAGGTTGTTCCCCTGACGAAGCAGACGCATTGGTGTTAGCCCACTTTGGTCTGCTTAAAAGAACGCACGCAAGCAATGTAGGGGCTTTCTAGAAAGGAACTATCGGTATGCCTTCGCACAGAGACAAACTAGGACGTTTTACGTCTAATAGCAGACGCAGCTCACCAAAAGAAAACAACACAACAGACAGTATTGCTCAGATGCTTGTTATGGAAAAGATGCTAGAGAATGTCCAGTTTGCAAGGACATACCTCAGCCGTTCTTTGAGTAGTTCTGCTGTCGATCCACGCCGTAGTATCAACCACGATTGTGGATACCCAGAGACAGAACGTATTGCAGCTAAAGACTACCGTGATATGTTTGACCGTCATCCAGTAGCTGCCCGCGCAGTAGAAGTTTTGCCAGTCGAGTCTTGGCAACAACAACCCCGTGTATTTGAAAGTGAAGACGTTGAACAACAGACACCGTTTGAACTAGCGTGGGATGCACTTAGTGACTCTTTGCTAGGACCAAGTTGGTTCAAGGTTCAAGAAGGCAACATTATTTGGCACTACTTACGTAGGCTCGACATTCTAAGTGGCATTGGGAGCTACGGTGTCTTGCTTTTTGGTATTGGAGACGGGCAAACAGATTTGTCACAACCTGTTAAATTTAACCTTGATGGCTCTGCGTCCAACCTAAAAAAGCTTTTGTATTTGAGGGTCTTTGACCAAAGCACTATCAGCATCAAACAAGTAGAAACAGATGAGGGAAATCCCCGTTTTGGACAACCTGTACTTTACGATCTGAAAATGAATGACCCTCGAATGCTTGAAGGAGCAAGCCAACAAGACAAAACTCAAACGGTGCATTGGACAAGGGTACAACATGTTGCAGACAATACGCTCAGCAGCGAATTATTTGGGATACCCCGCCAACAACAAATATGGGACAACCTTCTTGACCTCAAAAAACTCTATGGAGGTAGCGCAGAAATGTACTGGCGGGGTGCGCTGCCCGGCCTAGCCATTGAATCCCACCCACAGCTAGGGGGCGACATTGAGTTGACTGACGCACAAAAGACAACAATGAGAGAACAGATCGAACAGTACCAAAACACCTTACAACGGTATCTTTCGTTTGTTGGTTTTACAACTAAAAGTCTTTCTCCCCAAGTTGTCGACCCAAGCAAGCAAATTGCAGTCCAACTGGAAGCCATCTGTGTTAAACTCGGTATTCCAAAACGTATCTTTATGGGAAGTGAGCGAGGAGAACTAGCCAGTGGGCAAGATGACGAAACATGGAACGATAGACTGCGAGAAAGACAGTTCCATCATGTTATCCCTAGAATTATTGTGCCCTTTATCAACAGACTGATTCTGCTCGGAGTACTACCAGTACCACAAGAACAGTTCACGGTAGAATTTCCAGACCTCAGTTCTCCCTCTGAACAAGATCAAGCAGCAGTGGCTGTCCAACGTACTGAAGCAATGACAAAGTATGTTAACGGTAGTGTTGATGCCCTCATCGCACCAAAAGATTTTCTTGTACGTATTCTTCAGATGAAAGAACGGGAAGCAGAAGAGATTATTGAAGGAGCGATGGGCCAGGAGCAACGCTTACAACCCACGGAGGATGAAGATGAGCCGGAAGAACAGAGTGCCCAATCCAACCCCTCTGGAAATCCAAAACAGAGCAGCAGAGATACGAAAGCATTGGAATCGTAATACTGAACGGCGTCGTCTTGGATGCAAACAAAAACCGTTCACAATTCCAGAGTACCGTATTGTAAAGCCAAAAGACCCAATCGACGTTATTTGTTTTGAAAGAGTGGACGGTGATGAGACAGCCTAACAAAGTAACCATCACTGACGTCGTAATAAGCAAAGCATTCCTTAACCACCAAACAGTGAAGGGCACTATCTATCACCGTTGTGTTTTCTATGGCTCGGTTCTTTTGGTCCCTGGTTCTTTGTGTAGCTATTGTTGGTTTCTGTATGTTTTGAAGAACCCTCGGACCTATCCTGTCTATTTTAGTGAGAACTAGTTCAATGCCCAACCCTCTACGGCTTGACCCAACACGGACAATCACACTTAGAAGGCGGTTTGTTCAAGAACTGTTTAGACGATTGAACTGGTTACGGAGCCAAATCCTTTTGCTAGTTGACAGGGAGGATGCTTTTGGATTGCGTCTTGCGCACAGAGTCTTCAACACGGAGGTACAGAATCAACGGTTTGCTTTTCGTAGCAGTGCAAAGCAGCTAGAAGCATTCCAACAGTGGTTACAAAAGCAAGTAGACCAAGGTGTCCTACCCAAACCGACAGGCTCTACTTCAGAGGGCTACTGGCGGTCATTTGTTGAAGAGGGATACCGTAAGGGGGCTGGTCGTGCCTTTGACGACACTAGAAAGCCCTACGCCAGAGGATATGCAGAAAAAGGAACGTCTGTTAATGACTTTTATGAAGGCACTCGTTATGAGTTTTTACGCTCTTCATTTGCCCAACCAGAGACAATTTCAAAGGTGGAACTACTGGCTAGTCGCACTTACACTGATCTAAAAGGGGTTACTTCTACGATGGGAGTACGGATGGGACAAACCTTAGCGCAAGGACTCGCTGAAGGACAGAATCCAAGAGTGATTGCACGCAGACTAAACCAAACCATTCAAACGTTGGGTAAGAACCGTGCTAAGGCCATCGCACAAACAGAGATCATTAGAGCCCATGCTGAAGGACAATTGGATAGCATTCAGCGGTTAGGCATTAAAACGGTTACAGTTATGGCCGAATGGTCTACAGCGGGTGACGACCGAGTATGTCCTGCCTGTGAGGCATTAGAGGGAGCCGTCATGACACTACGGGAAGCAAGAGGCATTATTCCTCGGCATACTAACTGCCGTTGCACATTCTTACCTGCTAATGTAGGAGAGAAGCCACGCAACCGTAGTGCTCAAAGTCTGCGGTCTGCAATTGACACTAGCTTACGTGCTGAGCTTCCGAAGGGGCGTGTTATCAGTAAGTTGGGCAGACGGTTCAGAGACCCTGTTACTGGTCGCTTCACTCTGAAGAAGGGTCGCACTCTTGCGGAGCAAAAGAAGATTAGTACTTGGCCTGGAGCCACTAAGACTGTCGCTAGGCAACGTCCAAAGCCATTCTTACCAGAAGAGAAGAAGGCACTAAAGCTACCTAAGAAAGCAACGGTTGGTAAATCTCTAACTCCTGCGGAGGTAAAAGCAGTCAATGTTTACACCGCTGTACCAGGAGGAGAAAGCACTGAAAATCTACAAGCTATTTTAGTTGGCAAAAGAAGCATTAAGACGGATGCCGAAAAAGTGTTTGCTGCTCACTTTAGAGGAGCAGTTGAAAAACTGCCTACTAAAAGAGCCACCGCCTATCGTGGACTTGCTGTAAAAGACATTGGAGAGTTTCAAGTGGGCAAGTTTGTGAGGGCAAATGCAATAGACAGTTGGACCACTGACCAAACCGTTGCAGAGATGTACTCAATTACTGGGAGAGGAGTGAGTGTTGCTAGGGGTACTGGTAGAGAGACGATGGTGGTGTTGAAGTACAAAGGAAAATACATTGACCCTAGTAAAGTCATTAAGAATCCTAGTGGTAAAGAGGTTTGGGCATTAGACCGTTCAGGCTACACAGTAACAAGGCTCAACAAAAAGATTGAGGATGGGTTTACCTTCTATGAAGCAGAACTCAAGTTGGCCAAAACAGAAGCAGTAGCTCAAGCAAAGATTGCAGAGCTAGAAAGCCGTATTGCTATAGCTAAGAAGTACAGACTTAAAAAGTCTCAACAGGAACTGGAGACGGAGCTACAGGCTTTGCTGTCTAAGAATACATGAACTATACCAAGACGGAACAACGAATACTAGCGGTGTTAGCTGACGGAGAGCCACACCTACCGCGTGAGCTAGTTGCTTGTATTGAAGATGACCTAGCTACTAGCCGCACTCTTCATAATCACCTGGTGCGTATCCGCCGTAAACTGCCGGAAGAAGAAACCATTTTGTGTCAATTATGGCGGCATACTAGGTGGTATCGGCGTGTAAGACTCTTTCGAGTAGTCTAGCGGGTTAGATTAGACTTCTTTTTGGGACTACTATAGCGGATTGCTCTGGTAGGCGAGTAAACTATACGTATGGAAAAGATCGTTACCAACTTGGGCAGTGTTCGCCGTGAAGTCCTTGATGGCAAAGCCTATCTTGTTGCTCCCGTAACGATGATAGTGCCCGGTGTCTTGAATGGCTCACAGGGTGCTATTTTCTACTCTCCTGAAGAGTTAAAGCGTTCTGTGGCTAACTGGAACGGTTTGCCTATCGTGGTAGAGCATCCGTCAGATGGTGGTTCTGCCCGTCGTCCTGAAGTGCTTGCCAAGCAAGGAGTGGGGAAGGTTTTTAACGCTCAAATCAAAGATAACAAGTTGGTTGCCGAAGCGTTTTTTGACACCGACCAGGCCTTGCAGACAAATCCACGTATTCTTTTCAATCTAGGGGCACGTCGCAAAATGGAACTCAGTACCGGGTTGCAGGGCGACATTGAAAAGATTGAAGAGCAGCAATACAACGGTGTAACGTACCAATCCGTCATTAAGAATCTTCGCCCAGACCACTTAGCAGTATTGTTAGAAAGTGAGGGTGCTTGTTCTCTTAAAGACGGTTGTGGGGTTCTTAACAAAAATGGTAGTCATAAGGAGACTAGCAAGATGGATCCAGAAGAAAAGAAGGCAATGGTGGATACACTCATTGCTAACCACTGTTGCTGGGATGAAGAGGATCGTGAAGTTCTCAACGCCATGTCAGATGAAAAGCTCAAAAGCTTTTCCGATGAGCTCGACAAGCAGCAGCAGCGAGAGGCTGTTCACAATGCGGCTATAAAAGGGTTCACTGACCCTGGAGGCAGTTCCCACGTTTTTAATGAGAAGGAAAAGAAGTGGGAAACCAAGACCCCAAAGGAGAAAGATGAAAAGACGCCCTCTAAAACTGATCCTGTTCAAAATCAGCAGGCTGTTCTTACTGATGAACAGAAAGAGGACCTAGAATGGGCCCGTGCTGAAAAGGAGAAGCAACGGACTACCGCCATCGGAGTTATTACCGCCAACAAAGAAAACAAGTTGACGGAAGAGCAACTGGCAGCAATGTCCTTGTCTGTCTTGCAGAACGTAGCTGCTTCCTTGCCCAAGAAGGAAGAGACAAAGGTGCTTAACTTCGCTGGAGCAGCTGGAGCTTCCCAATCTCAGAAGGACAAGCCAAAACCTCTTGGCATTCCTAAGCGGGAGTATCCTTCTCTCAGTGCTGCAAAGTAGTTTCATTACGTAATCAATCCTTTTTTGGAGAAAGATAATGAAAGGAACTTCAATTATCGTAACGGCAAATCCGGGTGGTGTCTTTGAAGAAGGCATTATCAACGGCACGCCTAAACCAGGTGTTGTCCTTGAAATGGACGATACTGTTGCTGCTGTCGGCAATTGCTTTACCTGGCAACCTTACGGTACCACCGCTGGTTCTAGTGGCCAGGGTGTTGACAACGATGGAGACCAGAAGATCATTGCCATCCTTTTAGAAAAGAAGGATGAGGGCGGTGTCTATGACCGTTCCTATGTGGATGCTGAACGGTGCTTTATTTACTTCCCGTTGATGGGCGAACTGTTCAACATGATCCTGGAAGATGTGGCTGGGACTGGTGACGACTTCTTCATCGGAGAAGAACTAATGGTGGACGATGGGACGGGTAAACTTTTAACAGCAGACAATAATGCTGAAGCGCACCCATTCACCTGTCTTGAGACAATTACCAATCCTACTGCTGACCATTACGCTTGGGTCCGGTATAACGGGTCAGCAGGTTAGTGCTCTGACAACAGGAGCCTCAAAAAGGAGAATTCAATGAATGCTTTTATTTCTAATGTTGAAGTAGACTTGATCCTGAATGGTAGAGCAATCGGTGGTGATCTTGCTCAACATTTTGGACAAGTAAATTTCGATCCAGGCTTGATGAGGCCTTGGATCGACGGAGATGGTGCGAAGTACCTTGACGTTCGTACCGGAAAAATGGTTACCAACGAAAAGGGAGAACGGGTGGCAGAGGTTGATGTGGCTCCTCTGAGCACGTTTATCAACAACGGGATGGCGCCACAGGTCTATAACTCAACGGCCTTGCCAAAGGACGTTTGGGAACGGATTGACCGTAGTGTGCTGCAAGCTTCTCGCGACCGAGAACGTGCTTGGGCTGACCTTCGTGCTGCGGAAACCTTCAGTGGATTTGACGGAATGGGGACTACTGCCCTTATTCGCGACACTATGACTGACCCTGGTGATGCGAAGGTAGACATGGACGGTATCAGCCAGGACATGGGTGATCGTCCTCTCTTCACGCCAGACATTCTGCCGTTGCCCATTACCCACTGTGGTTTCTACCTTTCTCAACGAGTATTGGCCCAGAGTCGTAACAGTGGTATGCCGCTAGACACTACCTTGGCTGGTGCTTGCGGGCGGCGTGTTTCTGAGTCTATCGAAAAGATGACTATTGGTACTTCTGACTTTTCCTCGATGACTATGGGAAGTTCAACAGAGTACACTAACAGGGGCATTTACGGTTTTATCACTCAACCGGACAGGATCACCAAGACGGATGTCACGGCTAGTAGCAGCTTTGTTGCTTCTACTTTCGTTGACGAAGTGTTGGCAATGCGTGACTTGGCTTACGCTCAGAAGTTTTATGGTCCTTTCATCCTCTACACCAGTACAAACTGGGATCAGTATCTTGACCGAGACTACTGGCGATACGTGACCTCTGGTGGTGCTGCTCCGACAGGGACCGTCCGTGACCGTGTTGCACGGATTGAAGGAATTTCTGCGGTTCGTCGGTTGGACTTCTTGACTTCTACTGACGTGCTGATCCTTGTCCAAATGACAAGTGAGACGGTACGTGCAGTTGTTGGCACTGAGTTGATTACTGTCCAATGGGAAACCCGTGGCGGTATGCAGACCAACTTCCAAGTTATGGCCGTGCAAGTTCCAGACTTGCGTAGCCAATACGTTGGCACAAGCACGAGCAGCCGAGTCAGCGGTATTGTACACGGTACAACGTCGTAATTCGTGACGGTTCGCCTGGCACCCCGCCCTACCTACTAGCAGTCGTGGCTTCGGCTTGGGTAGGGTGAGGGTGTTTTACTCTCTTTCTCTCTCTTTCAAAAATTGGAGCTATACCATGGCCGTCTTTAAGATTCTTAGAGGAGTCCACGCTACAACCCTTCCTAATGGCAAAGAAGGAATGTTTGTTGCTAACAGTAACAACGACACCTTTGAGTCAAGAAGCAATTTGTTGCGACACAATGGGGAGGGCAGTCCTCCCCGCTATGAATTGGTGTCTGGTTCAGAAGATGAATACGATAAAAAGACAGGACTGCTCAAGTCTCTTCTCAAAAAGAGGGCCAAGGCTGTAGCAAGTCTTGAAGAAGAGGAGAAGGGAAAGACAAAGACTGCAGTGAAATCACCTACGTCTTTAGATCAACTCTCTAACCAACAGTTGGTTGCGCTTGCTGAAAAAGAAGGAATTGACGTAGGCAAGATGAAAAAGACTGAAATCATTGCAGCCTTACAAGGGTAGTCACCATGGCTACACGAACTGATCCGGCAGCAGTACGAGCAACGATTGATGCAGATTCTAGCATCAGTGTTGATCCTCACATTCGTACTGCCAACGTTCTTACGGATAAGATAGCTGCCCAGGACAGTGATAGCCTATTGGATGCTGACCTGCTTTGCGAGATTGAAACGTACTTAGCTGCCCACTTTTATGCTTTTCGTGACCAACAATTCAAGGAAGAAAAAACTGGAGACGCCTCTGCTGTGTACCAAGGCAAAACAGGTATGCACTTTAACAGCACGTTGTGGGGGCAAACGGCGGTAGCTTTAGACCTTACTGGATTCCTTGCTGAACTTAGTAAGGGAAGGATACGCAGACAAATTACATGGTTGGGTCTTCCACCTAGTGAACAAACCTCTTATGAGGATCGTGACTAGTGTCATTGGCGACTAAACATCTGAATCAGACGGCGATGCTTTGGACCGCCTCTACAACTAGAGACGACGATGGAGAAATCCAAGTTAATGCTGGAACTGCTATCAGTGTTCGCTGGGAAGATGCAAAAGGAACGATTCAGGACGGCCAAGGAGACAACGTAAGATACGACGCCAGTGCTGTTGTTGACGAGGACATAGCATTAGAGGGTGTTATGTATTTGGGGACTGAAAGCGAGTACACCAACGATAGTAGTCCTGATCTGTACCGAATAGTTGGCGTCAGTAAAATCCCTGACGTCAAAGGACGGAATCCCAGGCGGGTCGTCTTGTTAGCACGACTCAGCCACACTTTACCCACTCTAGTTTCATAAGGAGCGTTGCTATGGAGTATGTAGTGCTTTTTGAGGCAGTTGTTGAGTTGATTAAGCAGTGCTTAGAGAACCGTACTGTAGAAGAGATCAAATCAGGGCTGATGAAGCCTAAGGCACTAGAGATAGTGGCCTTCACTCGGTTATTGCGAAAAGAGGGGTATCGTGGACGTGAGCTAAGGCAAAAACGAAGAGAAGGGTTTGAAGAACTGAAGAGTGCTGGTCTTGTAGACCAGTTGGTTAGAGAGGCCACAGAACAAGGGGAGAACTAACCATGCTTCGTAAAATGGCATTGGCAGGAATCCTACTTTTAGCAACCACAACGTTGGGCCTGTCTGCCCCTCCCGTGGCTAAGATCACTGGGACCAGTGTTGTTGTCATTGACATTACTGAGTCACAGGGTGATGCAGTACGGCTAGTTAGTGTCCCAGCAGAAGCATTGAACCATTGTAGCGGCCGCACGTTGGATGGTAGAAGCGTGCTGGAATTCTACTGGCCAGGACACCCACGAGTAACGTTTCTGGTTTTTGCGTCTGTCGGCGCACAAGACACGGTTGCTCGATATGTTGTACCGGCTGATGGAGAGCCGGCACCGGACCCTACGCCGGACCCGTTACCTCCAGGAGAAAAACGAGTGGTAATTGTCCACGAGACTCTCAATCCAGAGTACCCTCACACGAAGCTGATCGCACAACTGGCTCTAAGTTTCCAACAGAAGGGCCAAGACTACCGGCTGTTCGACCCTCAACAGACCGAAGCGGGAAAGACTCCTGCGTGGGCCCAGGCTGTCTTAGACGTAGCAACCAAACTCGACCAACCTCTGCTAGCCGTGGTTACTCGCAACGAAAAAGGATACTCAGTCGTTGGCGTTAGTAGCTTTCCAACAACGTTAGAACAAGCAGAGACGTTTCTGAAAGAGAAAGGGGTTCAATAATGAGATACTCTGAAACCCCTTTAATTGCTCCTCCTGGAAAGCGCAAAGGTTGCTTGCGTAGAACAGACTCGTTTGGTTCTCGTTTTAAGCCAATGGCGGACCAAACGAGAATATTGTCTTGGGAAGAAATCAAGCACCGTATGCATTCTGCCCTTTCCCTTCGCCCCTTTGTACGGCAGATTCTTGATCAAGATGGTGTGGGTTCTTGTGCAGCCGAAGCAGTAACTCAAGCTATTATGACAACACGGGTCAAGGCGGGACAACCTCACGTGTTGCTAAATCCTTGGAGCATCTACCAAGAAACTTCCGGTGGACGAGACAGAGGAAGCAACATAGGAGACAACATTGCTTTTGCTACAGAGCAGGGTTGTCTACCAAAAGCTGTTTGGCCGAGAAGCAAAGGTTGGCGAACAAAACCGCCCCAAGAGTTGTGGGATCGGTATGGAAAGCATTTCCGACTAGATGAAGTAGGAGAAATTGGTGAAGCACAAGAGACAGCAAGTGCTCTAGTAGATGCTTTTGCTATCGTGTTTGGGTGGCAAGGACATAGCTGTATGTTAGACCATCTACTAGATGAAGACACTGCTGAGTATGCAAACTCTTGGAAGCAAACTTGGGGAGATGAAGGTTTTGGAAAGGTGTATTTAAGGTCTATTAACTATGGCTATGGTCAGTTTGCTGTCCGGACAACAACTATTTGTCCAAAAAGAGTATTGGATGAGTTGGCAGTCATAGGAAGCTCTAGCAATAGCTAAGAACAAAAACAAAACAAGGACTAAAAGTGTTACCTATTTAACTCAGACTGTACCTTTGGGGAAGCAATTATGCGGAATGTGTTAGTGGTTACAGCGATTGGACTAATGGCTGCGTCTGAAGCAGTGCCCTTAGACTTCCTTGATCCTACCAGCAAAATGTTTGTTGTTTCCGTGCTGGCTTTTTTGGTTATTTGGTTAGTGACTAGGTCATTACCTGCTAAGGATGCACTGTTTACGGATGCACTAGACAAACTAACTAGTGCTATCAACGATCTGCGTGAACACTGTGCGGCGGCGCGGGAGGAATAGGAAACAAGGAGCCTGAATATGGCAACATACAACGAACTCTACACCCTGACGGCCGATTCTGCACTTAGAAACCGCGTGCGGGTCGCGGTCATCGTGGCCGCGCAAACGATCCGCGGCGAGGACGGCGGGACGCCCAACCACGCCAACCGCCTGTTGTGGGCGGCGGCCGCGATGGCCAACCCGGCCGGCGAGGCACAACGGATGTTCCACGCCGTTCTGGCGGCCAACAAGGATTCTACCGTCGAGCAGATCAGCGGGGCGTCGGATGCCGCCATTCAAACGGCCGTGGACAACGTGGTCGATCTGTTTGCGACAGGATAAGGAGAGCCCGGACGATGGCGAACGAGATACTGGTCAAACAGGGTACGAACAAGGTCTGGAAGAACTCCGGTGGCGACTACGCCATTTCGCTGGCCAGCATTGCCGTCGACGCCGGCCGCTGTGGCGTGAAAGGCGACCTGGGCGCAACATTCGCTTCGCGCTACACGGTCACTGTTGAAATCAATATGGACGTGGCGCCGACGGCCGGCAAGTGCATCGAAATCTATTGGGCCGCCTCCCACGACAATTCGACGTTTCCCGGCGGGGCGACCGGCACCGACGCCGCCTACAAGGCGGGCGAGGTCGATGAGTGGAAAAAGCAACTGCTGCTGATCGGCTGTGTGGTCGTGACCAACGACGCCGACGGCGTGGTGCAGACCCAGGCCTTCGTCTTCTCGCCGCCGGCCCGTTACGGCTGCCCGGTGGTCATCAATAAGACCGATCAGGCCTTCGAGGGCGACGAAGACAGCCATCAGATCACGTTTACACCGTTGGTCGATGAGGTGCAATAGTGATTCACCGTCGCCCCGCACTCTGGTTGCCGAGTTACGCCCAGGGCTTTGCGCGCTGTCCGGCGGAGGCTGCCAATCCGGGGTTGTGGCAAAGGCTCGTGGGTCTGTGGCAAATGTCGCTGGGCCCCACGGGCACCACGCTTTACGACA
>Ga0180438_10000590_pt1 | contig 68627 bp, 41 predicted proteins | sample SS_ome_12_FD_132455 | JGI IMG/M metagenome (GOLD analysis project Ga0180438, IMG submission 132455) | Hypersaline lake sediment archaeal communities from the Salton Sea, California, USA - SS_3_D_2 metaG | ecosystem: Environmental > Aquatic > Non-marine Saline and Alkaline > Hypersaline >...
CGGCCGAGTCGCCGCTGGGCCCGCGCGAACTGGCCGACCGCCTGGACGCCACGCGCCAGGCCACGGCCCGGCGCTGGGTCGCCATCGCGCCGCTCTCGCGCCGCCGGCACCCCGTCGACGTCCGGGCCGCCGACCTGGTCCACCGCATGATCGCGGCCAAGATCCACGGGGCCGACGCCATCTTCTGCTCCGAGCCGTTCAGCTCGGACCACGGGCTGCTCGGCGACGACGGCACGCCGGGCACGCTGGTCCTGCCCTGGCGCACCACGGCCCTGTTGCTCGGCGGCGCGGAGCACCTTGGGAGCATCGAGCTTCCTGGCGCCAGCCCCAACCACGTCTTCGCCCGCGGCGACGACGTGGTGATGGTCATTTTCAATGGGCGACCACAGGAAGAAGTCATCTACCTCGGAGAGGACGTCGAGCAGGTCGACCTCTGGGGCCGAGTGACCAGGCCCGAGCAGCGCGGGCATCGTCAGGTGATTCGGGCCGGCCCGCTGCCCACGTTCGTCACCGGCCTCGACGGCCGGGTGGCCCGCTGGCGCATGGGCGTTCGACTCGACCGCGACCGGATCCCCTTCGTCCTCGGCCGTCCCCATGCCAACACGCTTTCGCTCACCAACCACTTCGCCGGCGACGTGGTCGGACAGCTCGAATTGGTCGGCCCGCCGAGCTGGTTGATCGAGCCGCGCTTTGCCGCGTTCGATCTCCGAAGCGGCGAGGTCCTAACCCACCCGTTTACGGTCCTGCTGCCCTATAACGCCACCAACGGCGAGCACCCGGTCCGCGTCGACTTCGAGATCGGCGGCGAGCGCCCGCGCCGCTTTAGCGTGTACCGCCTGCTGCACGTCGGGCTGGGTGAGGTCCGCGTCGAGATGTCCACGCAGCTCGGCAACCGCGGCGAGCTGGAAGTCCACCAGCGGATCACCAACGAGACCGACGCCCCAGTGAGCTTCACCTGCCAACTGTTCGCCCCCGGGCGCCGCCGCTTGACGTCGCAGCTCACGGCCCCGGCCCAAGGGAACGACATCCGCGTCTACCGCCTGGAGGAAGGCCGGGAGCTAATCGGCCAACAGCTCTGGCTCCGCGCCGAAGAGATCGGCGGCCCCCGGGTGCTCAGCCAGCGGTTCGTGGCGGCACAATAACGGCCGAGTGCGCCCGCCGCCGAGGACTACCCCCGCCAGTCGTAGGTCCGCCGCAGCGCCCGGCGCACCGTGCTGGTGAGCTGCTCCAGGGTGACCGGCTTGGCCAGCACGGAGAAGGCGTGTTCGCGCCGGGCCTGCTCGAGGATCATCTGGTCGAGCCGGGCGGACATCAGGATGCAAGGCAGCATGGCGCGGAACCGCCGGATCGCCCGGAGGGTCTCCAGCCCGCCGAGCTTCGGCATGTGCACGTCGAGAAGCAGCAGGTGGACCGGCTGCGAGCGGACGATCTTCAGGGCCTCCTCGCCGTCCCCTGCCAGGAGGGTGCGGAACCCCCTTGGCTGGAAAACCTCGCGCAGCGTGGCCCGGAACTCGGCGTCGTCGTCGGTGATGAGCAAGGAGGGAGCCTCGACCGACATGGCAGGCACTCCCGTTGGCGCGATGGTACCCGCTACCCCTCCGTGCAACTCGGGTACCGTTGGGACCGCGCTGCGACGGGGCAGCGGGGACCAGCGTCGCTAAGTCGTTGCTACTAGATATTTTAGTGCAAGATCGCGTTTTTCGCGATAGAGAAATTAGGGAGAATGGGATGCCTGCGTTATACGGGCTCGCGTCCTGAAAGCTGCCATTTCGGCAGGGCCGGGAAAGCGGAACCCCCGCAACCGCCGACCCGCCGAAGTACGACGGCCTTCCGAGGCCGTCGCCGCCCTGTCCAAGCCCTCGATGGCCTCGCTCCTCGACGGCCTTGGAAGGCCGTCGTACAGGCCGTCGCACAGAGCGCTGCAGGGCCGTCGTATGCGGGGCTACTCCAGCTTCCAGTCGTCGGTCCTGAAGGGCGAGGCCGGCAGGCCGGCCGAATTGACGAGGTTGCACTTCGGGTTGGGGGCCCAGGCGTAGCGCACGGCGGCGGGCTGTTGCACCTCGGGGCTCGATACGACCACGATGTCCTTGCCCTCGATCTTGGCCTCGGCCCAGACGAATTGCTTGTCCGGCCCGGCGATGGCGAACCCGACCGGCGGCGCGCCGTCCCGGGTCTTCAGCCCGTCGCCGACGTGCTCGAAGCGGACCGCAATCTTGCCGTCGGCGTTCGACGCCGACTTGTAGAGCGGCCCGCTGTAGACGAGGTCCTTGCCGTAGGTGGTCCCCAGGGCCCAGAGCGCCAGCCGGCGGCCCACCTCCTGCTTGTTCTTCGGGTGGATGTCGTTTGCCTCGCCGACGTCGATCGTTACCGCCATGCCGGTGTTCTTAAGCGCCAGCGACTTGAGCATCTCCTCCTGGACGATGACCCAGCCGTCGGTCTCGACCGGTTTCTGCTGCGGGGCCTTGAAGTTGGGGAGCTGGACCCAGAGGAACGGGAAATCGCCCTGGTTCCAGACCTTGCGCCAGTTGGCGATCATCGTGCAAAGCTGCAAGCCGTACAGCGTCGAGTCGTATCGGCCGGCGTTGCTCTCCCCCTGGTACCAGATCCCGCCACGAATGGCGTAGGGCACCAGGGGGGCGATCATCCCGCGGTAGAGGTTGGCGGGGCGATGGGGGTTCAAGCGGGGATCGACCGGCGGGCGGGGGCGCCGCGGCGCCTGCTTGCCTGCGGCCTTGGCCTGGGCCGCCTTCTCCTTCCACGCGGCCAGGGCCTTTTCGTACTGGGCCCGGGCCCTCTCGGCGTCGTAGTTCGCGATCTGCTGCTCCCAGCTTTCGAGCAGGGATTTCAGCTCGGGCAGGGCCTGCTGGCACTTCAGACAGGTCCATGCCTGCACGGGCGTGCCGCCCCACGAGGAATTGATCAGCCCGACCGGCACTTCCAGCTCCTTGTGCAGCGTGCGCCCGAAGAAATAGGCCGTGGCCGAGAAGCCGCCCACGGTCTCCGGGCTGCACACGAGCCACTGCCCGGTGCAGTCGTCCATGGGCGTTTCGGCCGGGGTTCGGGCGATGGTGACCATGCGGATTTGGGGGTGATCGGCCGCGGCCTGCTCCTTATCGAAGTCCTTCGCGCGTGAGACGGTCATGGCCATGTTCGACTGGCCCGAGCAGACCCAGACCTCGCCCACCAGCACGTCCTCGATCGTGATCGTGTTGGTGCCGGCCACCGTCAGGGCAAAGGGGCCGCCGGCCTTCATGGCGTCGAGCTTGACCGTCCACTTACCCTTCTCACAGGCCGTGACGGTCTTCTCCTGGCCGCCGAGCTTGACCGTGACCTTCTCGGCCGGGTTTGCCCAGCCCCAGACCGGCACCTCGACATCGCGCTCAAGGACCATGTGGTCGGTGAAGAACCCGGGCAGCTTGACCTCCGCCGCGGCCGGCCCGACGAGCAGCACGAGCAGCACGAGCAGCAGCCAACCGAGAATACCCCTGACGAGAGAGACTTTTCCGCGCATCTGTGCACCTCCGAGTTGTGGGTAAGCGGACACGAAACGGGGCCCCATCGTAGCGGACCGGCAGCCCGCGAGCAAGCGACCGCTCCCCACTCCCGACGTAACGACAGGCGGCTCGCCTGTCGATTCCAACCGATAGCCGGCGGCCAACAGCCGCCGGGGACCCCCGCGGGCTTGAAGCCCGCGGCTACCATCGTGCACACACGAGGCGCTGACCTCATGCGCACAAGGGGCGCTGAGGTTTCTATCGGAGACGCTAGCGATCGCTTCTCCCGGAACCCGGCTCGCGCACCACCAGCCACAGCACGAGCACTCCGGAGAGCCTCAAGAGCCATCCGAGGAGCAAGATGGCCGCGAAATAGTCGAGCCCCAGATCGGCCGGCCAGAACCTGCCTCCCGCGCGAAACCAGTCGTACAGCAGCCCGCCCAGCACCACGGCGGCCGCGTGGCACAGGCCGTCGACGGCGTAGAACGTGGCGATGTGGGGAGTGTTGCGATCGCCGGGGGCGAGCTTGAGCATCAGGTTCGGCAGCGTCACGTTCACACCCACCCAGGCGATCCACGCGACCCAGGCCGCGGCGATGAGCCACCGCGAGTTCGGCGTGGCCAGGAAGTAGAGCAGCGGGCCCTGGGCCACGATCAGGTAGCTGACGATCATCACCGGCCGGTTGCCCAGCCGGTCGGCCAGGCGTCCGGCCGTGGGCCCCAGCGTCCATTGGCCCAGGCGCATCGCCGTCTTGAGCTGGAGCATCGTAAACAGCCCGATGCCCAGGATCCAACCGGGGTAGACACCCTGGGCAAAGCCCGAGATCCCGTTGGCAAACGAGAGCCAGCAGCCGAACAGCAGAAAGCGGAGGAAACGGCGATCGCGAAGCGGGGCCAGCATCGAGCGGACCGTGACTCCGCGCGCCGGCGCCCCACGTGCCGCGCCCGGCGGCATGGCCGCCAGCGGCACGAGCGCCGCCAGCATCAAACCGGCCCCGGTGACCGCGGGAATGGCGTAGGCGATCCAGGCGGGCAACTCGGGGTGCACGGTGCGCCAACCCCAGACAAAGAGTCCCGCCACGACCATGCCCACGGCCTGACCGGCCACCATCCACCGCTCGCGCCGGCCGAGGAACCGGCCGCGAATCCGCTCGGGCACCAGGTCGGCCAGCCACGACCAGAGCGCCACGGTGGCCAGGTATTGCAGCAGGTGGTACACGCACCACAGCACCACCAGCGCCGTAAGCGACGCCCTCCTGTCGGGCAGCACCCCGGGCGTTACGGCCGCCGGAAGGCCGAAAAGCACCAACGCGCTCAAGAAAAATCCGCCGACGCAGAACCCCTTGCGCGACGCCAGCCGCCCGATCAGCGCCGGAGCGACCAGGCGCAGCAGGCCGACGATCCTCGGGGCGGCCAGGATCAGGCTGATCAAGAGCCCCACACCCGGCACGTCGTACTCCATGGCCAGGTAGACCACCAGCATCGTGCTCGCCAGGCCGTTGCCGATCGCCCAGATGCCGCCGTTCTGATACGCCAGGCGCCGCGCCCGGCGGCGCGTGGCGACGCGAAGCGGCCGTGGATCGGTGGGGCTCATGGCCCCACAGCGTAGAGCAGTCGCCCGCCGCGATCAATGATCCGCGGCGCGCCGACCGATCCGTGCGGGACCGGTCGCAGGACGTTCGAGATGCAGCTCCGACGCTCCGCGGCGGAGCAGGGACTCTACCGGGCGTGGTTGCGGGCGCCACCGAACCTATGTGGCGTCACGGAGTGCCGCCGCTACAGGTCTCAGATATAGTACATCTCCTCGTCCTGCTCCTTGGCCCGCTCGAGCAGATCGGCCAGGCTGATCTCGGCCAGCATCTTGCGCTGCACGGTGGTGACGTCCTGCCACGCCTGCTGCAGCACCTTCACGGCCGGGGAGTCGGGCGAGGCGCTGGTGTGTTGGCCGTCTTCTTTGGGCGAGCCCTCGACGACGTCCATAACCTGCCCCAGCGAGACCTCCCGGGGCGGCTTGATCAGGTGGTATCCTCCGGCCGCCCCGCGCACGCTGGCCACCAGGCCGGCGCCCTTGAGCTGCAGAAGAATCTGCACCAGGAATCGCGGCGGCACGTCGTGTCGCTCGGCGATCCGGCGGATGCGGACCGGCTCGCTCGAACCGTACTGCGAGGCCAGCTCCAGCATCGCGATGCACGCATACTCGGTCTTTGCGGAGATTTTCATGCGTTTGGGCCGCCTATCCGAGGTTCTACGGGGTCTTCGACGTGCGGCTGTCGCGGGGTCGGACCGGCCGTTTCGGCCGTTCGGGCCGCTGCCCGACGTGCCGCGCCTGCCGTGCTGGGCATCGGGCGATGGTCCCGCGGGCACTGGGCACGACTGCGAAGGAATCGGTCCTTCGTTTATTGATGCCACTTCCGGGGGATCCGATAGAAGGGTTGGTTGGCTCATGGGTCTCCCTCTGAGTCTTCGTTTGCCATGGACATTGAATCCTACAAATGTTGCTAAAAAAGGCAAAGTATCGAGCCGGCCTCTGGCCCGGGAAAACCCCCGCTTTGGGCGAGTTTCATTCGGCACTTGCTTGCCGATCGATTCCCCCGGCCCGGTCCCCGACTACCCGGTCGAAGACCTGGGGTACTTGACCGCGGCCCGTCCAGCGGACACGATGTCTATCGCACAGGGCGCTATTTTTGTCAAGTGGACACTTAAAAAATCAGGACAGGGAGGGGCCCATGGCGGATAAGGTCTTCCTGGCGGCCGATTTGGGGGCATCCAGCGGACGCCACGTGCTGGGACGGTTCGATGGACGCAGCCTCCGGCTCGAAGAAATCTACCGCTTCGAGAACGGCCCTGTCGAACTCCCCGGCCGACTCCACTGGGACCTGCTGGGCCTCTGGAAGGACGTGCTCCGGGGCCTGGCCGCGGCAGCCACCCAAACGGGGGGTCAGATCGCCAGCGTGGGCGTCGATACTTGGGGTGTCGATTTCGGCCTGCTCGGGCCCGGCGACGAGCTGCTGGGCAACCCATACCACTACCGCGACGGGCGCACCGACGGGATGCTCGAACGGGCCTTCGGCCTGGTGCCCCGCGAGGAGATCTTCCGCCACACCGGCCTGCAGTTCATGCAGTTCAACACGCTGTTTCAGCTTCTGGCCATGAAGCTGGGCGGCTCGCCGCTTCTGGACGTCGCCGAGCGGATGCTGATGATGCCCGATCTGTTCCACTGGCTGCTGACCGGCGTGAAGTGCAACGAGATGACCGAGGCCAGCACCAGCCAGTTCTACAACCCGCTTTCGGGCGACTGGGCCATGGAGCTGTTGGACCAGTTCGACCTGCCCACGCACATCTTGGGCACCATCGAGCAGCCCGGCACCGACCTCGGTCCGCTGCGGCCCGAAGTGGCCGGCGAGACGGGGCTCTCCGACACGCGCGTGGTGCTGCCCGGCACGCACGACACGGCCAGCGCCGTGATGGCCGTGCCCGCGGCCAGCCGTCCCGGCGAGCGACCCGACTGGTGCTACATCAGCCTGGGCACCTGGGCCCTGATGGGCGTCGAATCGCCCAGGCCCGTGGTCACCGACCAGGTGCTCAATCTCAACTTCACCAACGAAGGGGGCGTGGGCGGAACGACCCGGCTCTTGAAGAACATCACCGGGCTGTGGCTGGTGCAAGAGTGCCGCCGCGTGTGGAACCAGGCCGGACGCGACTGGGGTTGGGAAGATCTGAACCGGCTCTCGGGCGCAGCCAAGCCGCTGGTCTCGTTCGTCAATCCCGACGCCCCTGACTTCCTCGCCCCGGACAATATGCCCGAGGCCATAACCGAGTTCTGCCGCAAGACGGGCCAGGCAGTGCCCGAGGACGAAGGGGCCGTGTTGCGCTGCGCCCTGGACAGCATCGCCATGAAGTTCCGGCACGTGCTCGGGATGTGCCAGGAGCTTCTCGGCGGCCGGATCGAGACGGTCCACGTCGTGGGCGGGGGCACCCAGAACCGGCAGCTCTGCCAGGCGGGGGCCGATGCCTGCGGGCGCCGCGTCGTGGCCGGCCCGGTCGAGGCCACGGCCACCGGCAACATCATGATGCAGGCGGTGGCCGCCGGCGAGGTCGGCTCGATCGCCGAAGCCCGCGAAGTGATCCGCCGCAGCTTCGAGGTCGACGAGTACGAGCCGCAAGACACCGCGGCGTGGGACGAGGCGTACGAGAGGTTTCTCGTCGTCGTACAGTAACGCACGTTTAGCCCCGGCGCCCACGCCGGGGGGATCGCGCGTTTAGCCCCGGCGCCCACGCCGGGGCAGCGGCCGCGACCGCGCTTCTGGTTCCCAAGCTCGAGCTTGGGAACCAGAGCCAACCAGAACCACGCGGCGGCACCAACCACCAACGCAAACCACACAAGGAGCCACAAGATGATCAACGTCGGCATCGTGGGCGTCGGTTTCATGGGGATGACCCACTACAACGCCTACCAGCAGGTCCGTGGGGCCAAAGTGACCGCGCTCTGCGAGAAGGAAAGAAGCGGCTTGCGGGCGACTGGCGCTCGATCAAGGGGAACTTCGGCCCCCGGGGAACGATCATGGACCTCTCGGGCATCGACCGCTACCCGGAGGTCGACCAGATCCTGGCCGACCCCAAGGTCGACCTCGTGGACATCTGCCTGCCGCCGGCGTGGCACGCCGAGGTAACGATCGCCGCGTTGAAGGCCGGCAAGCACGTCTTCTGCGAGAAGCCGATCGCGCTGAAGACCCCCGACGCCGCCCGCATGGTCCGCACCGCCGAGCAGGCCGGCAAGCTCTTGATGATCGGCCACGTGTTGCCCTTCATCCCCGAGTACAAGTTCGCCTGCCAGGCCGTGCAGAGCGGCAAGTACGGCCGGCTCCTGGGCGGGCACTTCAAGCGGATCATCTCCGACCCGACGGTCACCTGGCTCCCCGACTTCTTCGACACCGAGAAGGTCGGCGGCCCGACCGTCGACCTGCACGTCCACGACGCCCACTTCATCCGCGTGCTGTGCGGGATGCCCGAGGCCGTGCAAACCGTGGCCCGGCTGCGCGGCGACGTGCTCGAGCTCTTCAGCACGCAGTTCCATTTCGACGATCGCCTGGTGGTCACCGCCGCCAGCGGGGTGATCGCCCAACAGGGCCGCGAGTTCGTCCACGCCTTCGAGATCTACCTGGAAAAGGCCACGATCCTGTTCGACTCGGGCGGGATCAACAAGGACGGCTCGCCCGCGACGCCGCTCACGCTCCTGGACGAGCGCGGGCGCGTGGTCCGCCCCAAGATCAAGGCCGAAGACCCCTTCGCCGCCGAGATCAAAGAGGTGGTCACCGCGGTGCGCAGCAACACCCCCTCCACCCTGCTGTCCGGCGACCTCGCCCGCGACGCCCTGGTCCTCTGCCAGAAACAGACCCAATCGGCCCAGCGCGGGCGGCCGGTGAAGGTGTAGACCGTGCTCGCCACGTCGGCACTCATCGTCCTTTTCTGCCTCGCGGGCGAAGCCGCGGCCGGGGCCGAGGAAGCGGCTTGGCAGGAGGCGGAACGGCGGGGGGTGATCTATGCGGATTGTGGCCGGCACGCGCGGCAGATTTTGCACGGGTGGATCGAGCACAAGCAGGACCCGGAGACGTACCTCTTCTCGCGTGGCGGGCGATGGGACTATGCCAACGAGGCAGCCGATCACTACTCGTCGTTGGTGCTCATGGCCCGGTTCGTCGAGCCGGAGCTGATCGAGCCGGGCGGCAAGCTGCACCGCACGCTGGTAAGCTCGATCCGGCTCTGCACCGGGCCTTCCGGCCTGCCCGGTCCGTACGATTTGCGCACGGGGACGCGCGGCGAGCCGAACGTCGGCGCGGTGGCCGAGTGGCTCCGCGACGGGCTGTTGCGCATCACCGAGGTGCTGGGCACCGAGAACGACTGGCACCGCGAGATGCGGCGGCTTTGCGACGCGCTCGTCGAAGAGGCCGAGGCACGCGGCGGGATGGCCCGGCTGGCCGCCGGGCCCGAGGCACGCGGCAACCTGCTCCAGACGCTTAGCCGGCTGGCGGCCGTCTCGGGCGACGAGCGGTATCTCCGCGCCGCCGAGGAGCTGGCCGACGAGTACCTGCTCGGCGACCCGATCGCTGCGGTGGGCCGGGTGCCGTTCGGCGATCATGGCTGCGAGCTGGTGCCCGGGCTGGCCGAGCTGTTCGTGGTCGAGCGCCGGCTGGGGCGCCCGCGGGCCGAGCCGTACCGGCGTGCGCTGGAGAAGCTGCTCGATCGCATGGTCGCCGTGGGCCGGCACCCGGAGACCGGGCTCTGGTACCCCGCGGCCGACTTGCGCACCGGCAAGGCGCAGCCCGGCCTGCCCCCGGACACCTGGGGATACGTGCTCTTCGCCCTGGAGAACTACGACCGGGCGACCGGCGGCGAGCGCTACCGGGCGGCGGTGGAGAAGCCGATGCGGTGGCTGGTGGAGAACCGCCCGCGCTACGACGAGCTGCGCGAAACCCTCTGGCACCGCACCGGCAACATCGACGACTTCAGCGACTCGTACGAGAGCATGATCGTGCTGTGGAACCGGTACCGCGGCGTGCCCGGGGTCTTCGCCTGGCTCGACTGGATCACGCACCGCGGCGGCCACCGGCGCGATCGGCCCGACTCGCCTTTCGGACCGGGCAATGGTGGGCACTTCGACGGCAGCACCGGGCGGACCCTCTGCCTGCACATGATGCTGGCAAGCGCCGGCGTGCGTGCCGTGCCGTTCCAGGAAGGGCTGCGCCTCGGCGCCGTGGTCCGCGACGGGGAGCTGCTGCTGCGCGTGGCGTCGGAGGCGGGCTACCGCGGCCGGCTCTGTTTCGACTCGCCGCGGACCCCCAGGGCCGCCACGCCGATCGACTGGGCACGGATCAACGAGATGCCCGGCTGGTACGTGGTCGAGCCGGGGAGCCGCTACCAGCTCCGGCTCGACGCCGCGGCGGCCCAACAGGTCGACGGCCGGCAGCTCGCCGAGGGCTGGCCCATCGAATTGCCGCCGGGCGGGGCCACGAAGGTGGTGGTGCGGCCTTCCGATCCGGCGGCCCCCGGTCTATAATGGCGGTGACGATTCAGCGGTCCGAAGTACGACGGCCTTCCAAGGCCGTCGCGGTCGCATCGAACGGCTCGACGGCCTTCCAAGGCCGTCGCGGTCGCATCGAACGGCTCGACGGCCTTGGAAGGCCGTCGTACAGAGCGTGTCACGGGGCGGATGAGGTGTTGTCAAAGCGCTGGCTTGCATTGGGAGACCGTGCCATGAACCGCTTCCGATCCGTTTGGCGAACGCTCAAGTGCCTGGCCCTCTCGGCCATGGTCTGGCTGGCAATCCACGGGACCGCGCTGGCCGCGGCCGAGGAAGAAGAGAACAGCGGCGGGGCGCCGAAGTGGGTGGTCTCCTACGCCCTGATCATCCTCTGCGTCGGGCTGGGACTCGCGGTCCTCCTCCATCCCAGCAAACGAAGGGACCGGGCCAAGCCCGAGGTCTACGACGAGGGCAAGAAGCTCCACGGCTAACTCTCGGCTCGCGTCCGCTCGTAGAAGAAGATCCCCGCGGCCACGCCGAGGTTCAGCGAGTCGGTTCCGGGCTGCATCGGGATGGTCACCCGGCGATTGCACTCGGCCAGCCAGCGCGCGCCCAGGCCGTCGAACTCGTTGCCGAAGAGGATCGCCGCGCGCTCGGGCCAGCGGAGCCCGGCCAGGGGTTCCGCCCCGTTGTCGAGCACGGCCGCCAGCAGCTCGACGCCGAAGCGGCCCTTCAGCTCGGCCAGGTCGGCGCAGAGGTCGCGGGACCGGGCCGAGGGCACTTGGAGCGAACCACCCATCGACAGGCGAAGGCAGCGCCGCGAGAGCGGGTCGCAGCACCGCTCACCGAGCAGCATCCCGTCCATGCCCAGCGCAGCCGCCGAACGGAAAATCAGCCCCAGGTTCTCCGGCTTGGTCGCGTCGGGACAGACAACCAGGCTCAGCCGGGCGCCGCGGTCCACCCGCTTCATCAGGTCGTGCAGCGTCTCGGGCACCCCGCGACGCCCCACGGCCAACACCCCGCGGTGGAAGTTGAATCCCACCACCTCGCGCAGCAGACGCTCCGTGCCGACGTAGGCCGGCACGCCCTCGGGCACGCGCGGGGCCATGCGCCCCAGGAACTCGTCGGAGACGAAAACCGACTCGACCTCGAAACGGCTCTCGAGCAGGCGCCCGGCCACCAGCTCGCCCTCGGCGATGAACAGGCTCTCGCCGCGCAGCGTCCGGTCGCGCAGGTTCCGATACGCCGCGGTGCGGGGATCGTCGATCGAGGTGATCCGTTCCATCGCCGACGGCCCTTGCGCCCCGTTTGGCGTCACCGTTTCTTCTTCGCCTTGACGGCCGCGGCCTTGCGCCGATTCATCTTCTTCTGAAGATGGGCGAACTTCGTGGCCGGCTTGCGCGCCGTCTGCTTTCCACTCCGGGCCATGGCACGGACTCCGAAGGTTGGAGGCTGTCCGGAGAGTGTTTGTAGTGACCCGATTCATCGGGTCTGGCTGCGGGAAGGCGTTCTATGGCTGGCTCAGGACCGCATGAAATGCGGTCACTACGAGCTTTTCGGACAGCCCCTTACCCCTCGCCGACCGCAGACTCGTTCCGCCCTGCGCTCCGCGACGGCCTGTGCCCGGCGCCATTCTAAACGGGCCCACCGGTTCCGTAAAGCGGGGAGTCCCGAAGGGTCGCGTGCATCGCGGCCGGGGTCGTCAGCCCCGGTAATCGAGCCGTATCCGGGCATAGCTGATCGTGCCGGGCCGATCGACCCGTCGGCCCAGCAGCTCGAGGAACGGCGACGCGGGGGAGCCCGCACGTACCGTGGCCGTGAAGTAGTCGCTCATCGGGTGCTTCATCGGGACCTTCACCCACGTGCCGGTATCCCCGTCGCCGTACAGCTCCATGAGCCGGTTCTCCGAAAGCGGCCGGCCTTCCGCGTCGGTGCCGCTGACGTAGCAGAAGACGAACAGCCGGCCTTGCGGCGTGACTTGGAACCGGCCGCGGCCGGGGATCTCGCCCGACTGCCCCTCTTCGGAAAGAAGCAGCGGCAGCCGGGAGACCACCTTCCCGGCCCGGACCACGGCGTAGTTCAGCGCGTGGGACTGCTTGGCGCCGGGGAAGAACTCGTCGCGCAGCCGCGTGTCGATGGCCCGTTCGGTCCATAGCAGGTGAACGGTGCCGTCGGGCGCCACCCGGAGATCGCCCGGCGAGATCCATCCACAGGTCTTGTCGCGGCTGGCGATCTCGACCCACTCGTGGAACTCGCCCGTCGTGACGTCGTCGCTCCAAGTGAAGAACAGCCGGCGGAAATCATAGTCCCACTGCCGTCCGGTCAGCTTCCGCTTATACTCCCGCCACTCGTTGTACGGCTCGACGATGTCGCTCACGCCGCAGAAGTAGACCGCCCGGTCCGCCAGCGCGACGTCGGGGTAGCAGACGCGGATCGGCTGCGGCTTGTCGTACTCGGCGCCCCACGGCCAGACCAGCTTTCCCCGAGCGGTGAAGCGCCCGTCGCGGTCAAGGAAGGTCCATTCGGCGTGTGTGTAGCCGATGTTCTGCAATAGGATCAGCTCGCCGTTGTTGCCGTCGGCGGCAAGACTGCGATAGCTGTGTTCGCTAAACGGCGGCGTGCCCTCCCACGTCGGCAGAAGCACCTTGGGCGGCGCCTTGGGATCGGAGACCGAGAACTGGACGATCTCGGGGCGTGCCGGGCCGCTGTACTTCTCGGGATCGGCCACCAGCGTCGGATTGGCCGACAAGAGCACGCGCCCGTCCGCGAAGGCCGCGATGGGCGAAGGCTCCCGCGTGCGGCCGGTTCCCGCGCGGAGCCGCTCCCATCCGTGCCCACCCCGCCGGAAGAGCGTCCAGCGGCAGTTGTTCAGCGGCTTGGCGTCCGCTACCTTCTCCACACCGCTGGCGAACAGCGCATCGCCGATCCGCACCAGACACGTCGACCCGCTGCACCAAAGGGGGCCCGACCCGTTGTCCATCGGTTGGTACTGATAGATGTCCTCTTCCACCTCCACCACGGGCTCAAGCCCGCTCGGGCAAGACGGCTCAGCTCGAGCCGGCGAGAACAGGCAGACGAGTGCCAGAGCCGTTGCAGACGTCGCTTTCATCGGCATCCCCTCCCGTTGCCTCGTTCGACGGGCGGCGGCCTTGTTCCTATGGCCCCATGGTTACCTTGGCGTTGCAGAGGACTGTAGAGGACGGATTGCCCGATCCGGTCCGCAACCCAGGTCGCAAATGCGTGTGCCGCCCGGCAGCGCAAGGGGCCCATCCTCCCGCCGGCCGTAGCGCCCGAACCCCACTTTTGCGGTAGAAACATCCCCTATTGCGCCTCCCCGCTCCGGCGCCTGGTCTTCGCCACGACCAACCCCTGGGGGCTACTGGTCGGAAGAGAAAGCCTGTATAAAGAGAACCAACGCCGGGCGACCAGGGACCCCGCAGCGAGCATCCCGCGGAGCCAACACCGGGCCTCCGGTCCAAAGGTCGCCCACGAACTGCCGACAGACAATCGTACCGCGAACTCCTTTTCGCACAAGGGGTTAGGGAATGAGTCCCCGTAGCTCAATTGGATAGAGCGTCGGCCTCCGGAGCCGAAGGTTACAGGTTCGAATCCTGTCGGGGATACTTCACGTCGATCTCAACCGGTTCGATGCAGAACGGTGCATCGAAGTGCCGATTGATGACAGATGTGCCACTCGTGCCTAGACTTACGGCGATCTCAGGATCGCCGTTTTCTTTCCGCTGGCGCCGCTCTTCGGTGCAATTTGATGCCGTTCGGCGCTGCTCCGATGCGGGACGTTGGGCACCGTTTTGGGCACCCGAGGGCACCACAGAGGGCACCACAGAAGTCTCTTCTGACCGGCCCTCGGTCCCCGTAGGCCGAAGCTCCGCGGCTTCGGTCCCGGCCGGTCTCCCTCCAGAGGGTGGGGCGGTAGCGCAGCGATCGCGGCCCTCTGATCGTGCGACTCCACGTGCGTATAGACGCCGAAAGTCAGCCGGATATCACCGTGCCGGGCAAGAGTCTGGGCCATTTTGGGCGACACCCCCGCCCGCTCCAGGCTCGTGATGAACAGGTGCCGGTTGCTGTGGAAATCCGCGAGCAAGCCGCTGTCGCACCGGTATTTCAGAAAATCCGTCCGCTCTCGCGCCTGCCGGTCTTCGAGCGTCTCGGCCTCTTCCAGCCATGCTTTGCGGGCTGCTTCAAGGTGATACCGCATCATCTTGTGCGTCTTCCGCTCCTTGCCTCCGGGCACTCCCAGCACAACCACACGGTCTTCGTCGCTCAACTGCTCAGCCAACAAGTGCACAGCAGGGCGATACGCGGTCCGAGGTGGCCCTTGACGAGATGCTCGCCGTTCAGCCGCAGCAACTGCGCGTTCAACCGGGTCCAAGTCGTCGTCATGCGTGTTCCGCAAGGATGCGCACCGGGATTGTTTGGCAAGTGCCGAGCGCGGCGGAGGCAACCGAGTGGGAAGTCCGGGCCGTTGCACCGGGACTGACGCGACTATAGAATATGAGTCCTGCACCTTTCGGTTGGCATAGCGGGAACAAGACCATGAAGCGATCCCTGACAGTTGTCCTTGTCCTGGTGGTGGCCACGGCTGTTTATGAACGGACCGAGGCCGGATCACCGATCAGTGCCTTTGAAGGCGACACCGATCCGGCTGTCCAAGGCCGGATTGACGAACTGGTTTTCGGCCGGCTGAAACAACTGGGGATCACTCCCGCTCGGGTGTGCTCCGACGGGGTCTTTGTGCGCCGGGCCTACCTGGACGTGATCGGCACTCTCCCCACTGCGGAAGAGGCGTCGCAGTTCTTGAAGGACTCCGACCCCGACAAACGCCGCAAGCTTATCGATCGCCTGTTGGAGCGCGAGGAGTTCGCCGACTACTGGGCGATGAAATGGTGCGACCTGCTGCGGGTCAAGTCCGAGTTCCCCATCAAACTCTGGCCCAACGCGGTGCAGGCCTATCACCACTGGATCCGCACGGCCATTAAGGAGGACATGCCGTACGACCGCTTCGTCCGCGAGATGCTCACGCAGAGCGGCAGCAACTTCCGCGACCCGCAAGTGAACTTCTACCGTGCCGTGCAGAGCCGCGAGCCGCAGGCCATCGCCCAGGCCGTGGCGCTCTCGTTCATGGGAGTGCGGCCGGAGAGCTGGCCCCCACAGCGCTGGTCGGGCATGGCCGCCTTCTTTTCGCAGATTGCGTATAAGCCGACCGTCGAATGGAAGGAAGAGATCGTCCTGTTCGATCTGGAGAAGGCCCACAGCCCGGCGGGCATGGAATCGCTCCGGGCAGCCGCCTTTCCCGATGCGACCCCCGTCCGACTCGCGCCGGGCGAGGATCCGCGCCGGGCGTTTGCCGATTGGCTGGTCAGTCCCAAGAATCCCTGGTTCACTCGGAACGTCGTCAACCGCGTCTGGTTCTGGCTGTTGGGCCGGGGGATTATCCATCCGGCGGACGATATCCGTCCGGACAATCCGCCCGCCAATCCCGAATTGCTGGCCTTCCTCGAACAGGATCTGATCGCAGCGCGATACGACCTGAAGCATCTCTATCGACAGATCCTCAACTCGACGACGTATCAGTTGTCGTGCGTCCCTAGGAGCGACGATCCCCGCGGCGAGGAGAACTTTGCGCACTATCCGCTCCGCCGCTTGGAGGCCGAGGTGCTGATCGACGCCCTGTGCCAGATCACCGGCACGACCGAGCAGTATTCCAGCATCATCCCGGAGCCGTACACCCACATGCCCGAGGACCAGCGGGCCGTGGCCCTGGCCGACGCCAGCATCACCAGTCCGTTCCTGGAGAAGTTCGGGCGGTCGTCGCGCGACACCGGTTTGGAGTCGGACCGCAATAATCGTCCCACCGCGGCGCAGCGGCTGCACATGTTGAATTCCAGCCACGTCCGGCGAAAGATGGAGACCAGCCCCAAGCTGCGGGCCCTGCTGGGGTCCGACCCCAAGAGGCCGGAAAACATCGTGGAAATCTACCTTACGGTCCTGTCGCGGATGCCGACGGACGAGGAGCTGCAAATTGCAGAGACGCACGTCAAAGAGACCTGGGCCGACGGGGGCCCGCGAGACCTCTTTTGGGCACTCATCAATAGTCCGGAGTTTTGCTATCGACATTGAGGCAAGTGGGGTAAGCTTCCAGCTTGCCGGCGACAAACGATCGCAAGCTGGAAGCTTACGCCACGAGTTCAGGGAGACGATCACATGAGCATCGAACATGGTTGGCGACCCTCGCGCCGGGAGGTCTTGCGGTACGGCTTGTGCAGCGCGGGCGCAGCGCTCTTGGCCGGTCGTACCGGACTGGCAGCCGAGGCCAAACCGGCCAAGGCCAAGTCGGTGATCCAGATCTGGCTGGCCGGCGGGCCGTCGCACCTGGACTCATTTGACCCCAAGCCGGACGCGGGCAACGACTACTGCGGGCCGCTGAACAATCCCATTGCCACCAACGTGGACGGCATCCGCATCGGCGAGCTGCTCCCGTTGCTGGCCAAGCAGGCCGACAAGTACTCGCTCATCCGCAGCATGACCCACGGCGACAACGGCCACGAGACGGCGGCCTACCTGACGCAGACCGGCCGGCGACCCGGCGATCGGCTGGTCTTCCCGTGCGCCGGGGCCGTGGTCTCGCTGTTTCGGGGCTACGAGGCCGGATACAAGGGGCTGATTCCGCCTTACATCGTGCTCACCCAGTCGCAGGGACGGTTCTCGGAAGCCGGCTTTCTGGGAGCGCGCCACATGCCGTTCGCTACCGGCGGCGACCCGTCGCAGCAGCGATTCATGGTCGAAGGCGTCGTTTCCCCCGGCATTAGCGACGAACAACAAGAAAAGCGGCGTGAGTTGCTCCGCAAGCTCAACACGCTGGGCAGCGCGCTGGAAGACAATGCGGCGCTTACGGCCTTCTACAAAGCGGAGGACCAGGCGTACGACATGATCCTCGGGGACGGCGCCAAGGCGTTCGATCTCTCCCAGGAGACCGACGAGGTGCGAAAGCGATACGACGTGGACTGGGGCACCTGGGTCTCGCGCACGCGGTTCGGCCAGAGCTGCCTGGCGGCGAGGCGTCTGGTCCAGCGCGGCGTGCCCTACATCACCATCAACTTCGGCGGCTGGGACTCGCACACGGACAACTTCAGGGCCATGCGCCAATTACTGCCGGACCTGGACCGGGGGCTGGCGACACTCTTGGCCGAGCTATCGGAGCACGGCCTGTTGGACAGCACGATCGTCTGGTGCTGCGGCGAATTCGGCCGCACACCCAAGATCGACTGGGGACCGCCCTGGAACGGCGGCCGCAACCATTACGGCAAGGTCTTCTCCGCGCTGGTGGCCGGGGGCGGATTCAAAGGGGGACGCGTCGTCGGCTCCTCGGATGAAAAAGGGGAAGAGGTCAAGGACCGCCCGGTCTACCCGTGCGATCTGCTTGGCAGCATTTGTGAGCTGATGGGAATCGATCCCGAGGGGCAACTGCCCAATCCGTTGGGGCTGCCACTGACCGTGACACCGACCGCCGCGGACGGCATCCCGATGGCGGGGCGATTGAAGGAAATCATGTAAGAGGGACGACATCATGAACAGGCGCCTCCGGCATTCTCTGCTGCTACTTTTGATGGTCTCCGCGTCCTCCTGGACATGCCCCGCCTTCGCACAACAGTATCCGCGAATCGGCTACGTCTTTCCGGCCGGCGGCCGGCAGGGCACGACGGTCCTGGTCACGGTCGGCGGGCAGTTTCTGGGCTCCTGGAAGGGAGAATATAACATCGACGTCTCTAAGGCGCACTTCTCCGGCGGCGGCATCACGGCCGAGGTGGTGAAAGACGTCGAGCCCATGAGGGAAAAAGACGCCAACGCGCTGCGGCAGAAGGCACAGCAGCTCTTGAAAGACAAGCCGGACGCCGAGGCCCGCAAGGAAATCGCCCGGATCAAACGCAAGGTGACCCGTTACCAGAGCGCGCAGATCGTGAAGCAGACCTATCCGGCGATCGGTGACACGGTGACGGTGCGGGTCACGCTGGCCGCCGATGCGGCGCCGGGACCGCGGGAGATCCGCGTCGAAACGCCCAGGGGGATCTCGAACCCGCTCCGCTTCTTCGTGGGCCGGCTTCCCGAATTCCAGAAGCCGGAACCCGAGATCGTCGTGGACGCGAGAGATTCCTCGGAGCCGAGCTATCCTCCCGCGCCCACGACGGACATTACGCTGCCGGCGGTGGTGAACGGGCAGATCATACCCCGTAATCCGGAGATGCTTTGGCAGCGGTCCGATCGGTTCACTCCTGGTACTGCTGATCGCTACCGCTTCGCGGCCCGCAAGGGGCAGCAATTGGTGATTGCCGCAGCGGCGCGGGAACTCATTCCGTACCTGGCCGACGCGGTTCCGGGCTGGTTCCAAGCCACCCTGGCGCTGTACGACGCCAAGGGAAGACAGGTGGCTTACGACGACGACTACCGATTCCATCCCGATCCCGTGCTGCTGTTCAGGGTTCCGGAGGACGGACAGTACGTGGTCGAGATCAAGGACGCGATCTACCGCGGCCGCCCGGACTTCGTCTACCGCATTGCCCTGGGCGAGCTTCCTTACGTCACGGGCGTCTTCCCATTGGGAGGCCCGGCCGGGGCGGCAACCACCGTCAAGCTCTCCGGCTGGAACCTGCCGACCGACACGCTGACGATCAACGCCCAGGACATGACGCCGGGGCTCCACCCGCTTTCGGTGCGCAAGGGGGAGATGATCTCCAACACGATGCCATTTTTCGTGGACACCCTGCCGGAATGCCCCGAACAGGAGCCCAACGATTCGACGCAAGCCGCCCGGGCAGTCACGCTTCCTGTGATCGTCAACGGGCGAATCGACCGGACGGACGACTGGGACGTGTTCCGTTTCGAAGGCCGCGCCGGCCAGGAGATCATTGCCGAGGTTCGCGCCCGTCGGCTGGAATCGCCGTTGGACAGCGTCTTGGAGCTGCTGGACGCCGCCGGCGGCCGCCTGGCCTTCAACGACGACCATGAAGACAAGTTCGACCACCTCAGAACGCACCACGCCGATTCCCTGATCCGCTTCACCCTGCCGGCCGATGGGATCTATTACGTGCGTTTGGGCGACGCCCAGGGCCACGGCGGCCCGGAGTACGCGTATCGCCTGCGGCTGAGCGGGCCGCGGCCCGATTTCGAATTGCGGGTGACGCCCTCGTGCATCCACGGGATCACCTGGCGACTCAACCCCTTCGCCGTGTACGTCCTGCGCAAGGACGGGTTCAACGGCGAAATCGCCCTGCGTTTCAAAGACGACCCCTTCGGGCTTGCGCTGAGCGGCGCCGTCGTGCCGGAAGGGCAGGACCAGATCCGCTTAACGCTGGCCATCGCGCAGCTACTGTCGGCGGACCCGATCCCCTTGTGCCTGGAAGGCCGGGCGATGATCGACGGCAAAGAGGTCGTGCATCAGGCCGTCCCGGCCGAGGTGTGGACCCAGGCGTTCTTCTACAAGCACGTGGTGCCGGCCAACGATCTGACCCTCGTCCCCGAAGACCGAGCCCGCTTCCGGGAGGAGGAGGCCCGTGCAGCCAAGGAGGGGCGGCCCCTGGCGGCGCGCCGCTCGTTCCAGCAGGCGATGGAAATCCTGAGCGAGCAACCGGTGAGAATTCCCGTCGGCGGGACCGTGGAAGTGCAAGTCCGCCTGGGGTGGAGTCGCGACGGTCAGATCCAGGTCGACCTGAGCGATCCGCCTGAAGGAATCACGGTGGAAAGTGCCTCATGGACCGAGCGGGGGCTGGCCCTCGTCCTGCACGGCGACGCCGTCAAGGCGAAGCCGCAGTTGAAAGGCAACCTGATGGCCAATGCCTTCCTCCAAACCACAGTCACCGAAAAGGACGGCAAGACTCGCGAGGTCCGCAACTTCATCGGCCCGCTGCCGGCCCTGCCGTTCGAAGTCGTCAAGCCGTAGCCCGCCACACTCCGCTGTTACTGCGCTGGTCCATCGAGATTCGACGAAGCGGATTCAGTACCATTTGCGCCGGAGGAGACGCCGGGGCATTTGCGTCGGGGGTCCGGACAGCGGAGAAGAGAATAGTCTCGCGTGTCGAAAGGACGCTGGAAGACAGCTTGTGGAGCGGCGAGCACAGAGGGGTGGCGTCTTCTTCATCCGTGGCGGCAAGCTGCCCTATTGCATGGGACAATAGCTCATGGCCCAATTCTGGCGTCGAATGGCGCTGCCGGTAGCCCGGCCTTGTTCCAGAGGCGGTACCTTGGGACGTCCACGTAGTCGTAGCGCAGGAACTCCGGCTGCTGGACTTGCGGCGAGGATACCAGCACGTCGTCGCCGTCGACCGTGGCGTCGGCCCACCCCCACTTCCTGTCGGCCCCCGCAAGGGCGAAGCCTTCGAGCCCGCCGCCTTTGACGACCAGTCCGCCGCCGAGGTGGTCGTACGTCACGCGGACGGTGTTGCCCTCGAGGGTTGCCGTCTTGAGCACCGGCCCGGAATACTCCACCGGCTTGCCGTAGATCCGCGCCTGCGCGATCAGCGCCAGCCGCTTGCCTACGTCTTGCTTGTTCTTGGGGTGAATGTCGTGAGGATCGCCCAGGTCGGTAATCACCGCGGTGTCGGCGTTGGCAACCGAGTGGCCGACGTCCCACTGGACGGCCCGGATCCCGGCGGTGCCGGTTGCGTTGGGGTCCATCGTGGGCGTGCCGCCCAGCACCGGCAACTGCACGATCAGGAACCAGGAGTCCGGGGATTCAAACCGCGTGCGCCAGTCGGCGATCATGTCGGTCAGGACCCGTCGGTGCACTGCGTCGCCGCCGGGGCACGGTGTTTCGCCCTGGTACCACAAGGCGCCTTTGATTGCATAGGGGGTCAGCGGCGCGATCATGCCGTTGTACAGCACTGTGGGAAGCTGAAAGTCGTTGTCCAGACGGTGCGGCTCCGGCGGCAGCTTCGCCGCGGGGGTCGATTCCCGCAACAGGCGCTCGCCTCCCAGTGAGATCGCCGCCGCCGGCTTGTTGCCCGGCAGCTCGAGCTTGGACGCCTGCGACGGGCCCTGGTAGCCGCTTCCCTGCTGGGCCAGGACGCGTACGGCGACGACGTTTCGTCCCGCCTTGACCAGAGTGCCCGGGACTTTCGACGTCCGGTTGATCCAGCCCTGACCGAACGCGCCCACTTTCGTTCCGTTGAACCATGTCGTGTCGGGCTCCCAGATGCCCGTGATGTAGAGTCGCAGGTCCTTGCCGGCCCAGTCCCGTGGAATGTCCACTTCCTTGCGGAACCAGACGACGCCGTGCAGCGGCGGCACGTCGGCCTTGCCGCTGGCGGGGAGCGTGACCTTGCTCCAACCGCTGGTGTCGCAAGCGGGCCTGTACCAACCTCCCCGCGTGCCGGCGTCGTTGTCCTCCCACCACCTGTTGACCACCCCCTCGAAATACTCGTCGCCAATCTTGTTTTCCTTGATCAAGGCCCTCAACGTGTCCACCGACTCCAGGCCGGTTCTCAGCTCAGGCACGTCCTCGAGCATGGAGGTCGCGCACCAGGAAGTGATCGCCGATCCGCCCACCGCGGCTCGGATCAGGCCGATCGGGACATCTACCTCCTTCTGAAGGTCGCGGGCGAAGAAGTACCCGACGGCCGAGAAACCGCCCACCGTCTCTGGTGCGCAAACCTCCCACTTGGCGGCGACCGTCTCCTGCGGCTCGGTGTGCATCACCCGAGGCTCACCCGGGCGAAGCCCGGCCCAGGGCACGCTGAACAGCCGTATGCGCGGATGGCTGGCAGCAGCGATCTCCTCCTTGGCGTTCATCGAGCCGGCCACCGACATCTGCATGTTCGACTGGCCCGAGCAGATCCAGACGTCGCCCACCAGCACGTCGCGGACCTCGGCGTTCTGTGGGCCGTTGACGGTCATCGTGTGTGGACCGCCGGCCGGCAGCGCTCCCAGCCTGACCAGCCACTTGCCCCGGGCATTGGCGACTCCGGTGGCCGTCTTGCCGGCCAAGGTCACCTGAACTTTTGTGCCCGGCTGCGTCCAGCCCCAGATGGAAGGCACCACGTCTCTTTGCAGGACCATGTGATCCGTGAACAAGGGGTGCAGCAACGGCCTGTCGGCAGCCGCACCCTGAGCCGCCAGACTGGAACTCAGAAGCCCCAAGCACAGCACGACCCACGCGATGGTCTTCGGCGTGAAACGGGTGACGGTCGGACTGTTCATGGTCAGAACCACCTCTGTTTGTCTTCTTCACTCTGTACGGGAGCGCATCCTGGCGGCTGTGCTCGCTCCCGGCTTCTTCGACCAGGCCACAGCCGGACGCCAGCCGCCAATCTACGTGACGGCCCGCGTTGCTCCACGTGCAACCGGTCGCGGCGGAAAGGAACGGTGAGGTCTGATTATGGTTTCGCCGCGAGTTGCAGTCAATGCGCTCCGGCGCGTAAAATAGCGGGCGGCTCTTCGGCTATCCGGGCAACCGGCAGGAGGCCCGCTGGTCAGACTACGGCAGCATGCCCCCGATACCGGAAGATGCCAAGAGAGGAGATTCGTCGTGAAAGGCTCGACGATCACGCGCCGTCGTTTCTTGGGCGGAAGCGCGCTGGCGATCGCAAGTCCCTACGCGAGCACGTCGACGGCCTTGGGCGGGCAGCGCCGGCCGCCGGTCGGCGAGCGGATCGTCATGGGGGCGATCGGCATCGGCGGTCGTTGCATCGGCCAACGGGTGATGCACAACTTCCTGGCTGAGCCCGACGTGCAAATGGTCGCCGTTTGCGACGTCCAAAGCACCCGGCGCGAAACCGGCCGGGCGGTCGTCAACCGTGCCTACGGCAACAGCGATTGCGCGGCCTTCCGCGACCTGCGCGAGCTGCTGGCCCGCCGAGACATCGACGCCGTGTTCATCGCCACCGGCGATCGCTGGCACGCGCTCGCCTCGATCCTGGCGGCCAAGGCCGGCAAGGACGTCTATTGTGAAAAGCCGATGACGTTGACGATCGCCGAGGGCCGGGCGGTGGCCGACACGATGCGTGCTCTCGCCAGGGTGTACCAGGGCGGTACGCAGCGGCGAAGCGTCGCGAGATTCCTCTACGCCGCCAACACTGCCCGCAGCGGAAAGCTGGGGCGTCTTCAGACCGTCTATGCCTACACGCCGGGCTTCGTTCGCAACGTCGGTGCGTTCCAGGCCCGCCCGGCCGAACCAGAACCTGCCCGGGAGGTCGTCGACTGGGACCTGTGGCTGGGGGCTACCGCGTGGCGTCCCTACAATTCGGCTTACCTCGGCGGCCTGGGCGGCTGGAGCCACATTCCCGATCTCGGCGGCGGAGGCATCACCGACTGGGGAACGCACCAGGCCGACTTGGCCCAATACGCCAACGACACGGAGACGTCCTCCCCGGTCCGCTACGAGCAGTTGAGCCGTGGCGAGGTCGCGGCCCAGTACGCCAACGGGGTCAGGCTGATCTTCCACGAGGGGCTTCCGTCCGGCAGTTGCCTGATGGCCCGTTTCGAAGGCACCGAGGGCTGGATCTCGGTGGACGACAACCTGGGACTGGAGGCGGACCCGCCCTCGCTGCTGGGACCGTATAGGGCAGGGGAACGGGTTACGTATGAAAAAGCGAGCAACCACATCCGAGATTTTCTGGAGTGCGTCAAGACGCGGCGACAGCCCGTCTGCAACGCGGAGGTGGCCCACCGGGCCACCACGGCTTGCCATGCGGCCAACCTCTGTCTCTGCCTGGGCCGGACCTTGACCTGGGACCCGGCCCGAGAGGCATTTGTCGGTGACGAGATGGCCAATCGGATGCGCAGCCGCGCCGCGCGCGAACCCTGGCACCTGTGATGCCCTCGGAAAGGAAGCACCGCCATGTCCCAGACGCCCGGCCAATCGCAACCACGCGAGCCGACGGGGCACCGCGATCCGCGCCCCCAGCCGCGCGGACTGCGACAAAGCGGGCTGCTGAGATCGGCCCTGTCTCTTGCCTGGATCGCACCGTTGATGCTGGTCGCCGTAGGGTCGGTCCGCCCGGCGTCCGGGGAGGCGACTGCCGCCACGGCGGCGGCACCGGCGACCGACGGCGCGAGCCTCGGGGCCCTGCGCCTGGCAATTGAGGACCTGATCGCGACGTTCGGTCGGCGGTATCCCCGAGGGCACGAGTACCTGGCGAGACTGGAAGCACTCGAACGGAAGAACGGCGGTGATGATCCCGCCGAGCTGACGGCGCTTGGGCGCGAGGCCCTGCTCGCCAATCCGCTGCTCGGTTTCGACAAGCTCCTGCTGGTGCGCCGTGCGGAGAAGGGGAACCTCGGCCTGACGCCCAACTGGGGTGGAAAGATCGACGTCGCCAAGACCGGGTACGACAACGAGATCGCCCTGCTGTCGCCCGTGAGCCCCGACGGCGCGCTGACGACGGTGTACCGGCCCTCCGGTCAGGAGTTGTTGGCCGACCTCGACCTGCACTGGGACGCCGACCGGCTGTTGTTTTCGATGCCCAGCCGCAACGGCGCCGGTCCCTGGAACGTCTACGAACTGGCCCTGGACCCGTCGACCGGCCGGGCGAGCCGTGCGCCGCGCCAGGTAACCGAGGACTGGCCCGACGTGGACAGCTACGACGCCTGCTATCTGCCCGACGGGCGGATCATCTTCTCGTCCACCGCGGCCCAGAACGTCTGTCCCTGCTGGGGCCGCTCCTCGTCCCACTCGGCAGCGGCGCTGTACCTGCTGGACCCCGGCAGCGGACGCGTGCGCCAGCTCTGCTTCGATCAGGATCACAATTGGTGCCCGACCGTCATGAACGACGGACGGGTCCTTTATCTCAGGTGGGAATACTCCGACGCGCCGCACTTCTTCAGCCGGCTGCTGTTTGCGATGAACCCGGACGGCACGGGGCAAATGGCGGTTTACGGCAGCAACTCGTACTGGCCCAACGCCGTGTTCGACGCCCGGCCGGTGCCCGGGCATCCGTCGCTGATGGTGGGCGTGGTCGGGGGGCACCACGGCACGGCACGCGCCGGCGAGCTCGTGCTGTTCGACCCCCGAAAAGGCCAGGCCGAGAGCGAAGGCGTCGTGCAGCGGATTCCGGGTTACGGCAGGAAGGTCGAGCCCACGATTCGGGATGCCCTGGTCGACGGGAGCTGGCCGAAGTTCCTGCATCCGTTCCCGTTGGCCGATCCGGTGACGGGGGCCGGCGCGGGGAAGTACTTCCTGGCCTCCTGCAAGCCGACCCCGACGGCCGGCTGGGCGCTTTGCCTGGTCGACGTGTTCGACAACATCGTGACGATCCGCAGCGAGCCGGGCACGGCGCTGCTGGAGCCGTTTCCGCTGGTCGGACGGCCTCTGCCGCCGGCCGTTCCCGACCGGGTGCAACTCGATCGCAAGGACGCTACCGTCCTGGTCAGCGACATCTACGCCGGCCCGGGGCTCAACGGCGTGCCCCGCGGCACCGTGAAGCAGTTGCGCCTGTTCACCTACCACTACGCGTATCGGGGAACGGGCGGGCACGCCGCCGTGGGCACCGACGGTAGCTGGGACGTGAAGCGGATCCTGGGCACGGTGCCGGTGCACGAAGACGGCTCCGCCCACTTCACCGTCCCGGCCAACACGCCGATCTCGCTCCAGCCGCTCGACGGCGAAGGAAAGGCCCTGCAGCTCATGCGGAGCTGGTTCACGGCGATGCCGGGCGAACAGATCAGTTGCGTCGGTTGCCACGAGCGGCGCGCGGAGACGCTGCCGGTGAAAGACGCCCTCGCGCTGAGGGCACCGCCCGTGCCCATCACGCCCTGGCGCGGCCCGGTGCGGGGGTTCAGCTTCAAGCGGGAGGTCCAGCCGGTGCTTGACAGGTACTGCGTGGGTTGCCACGGCGGGCAGCCCCGGCCCGACGGCCGCGTGATCCCCGACCTTCGCGGCGGTCGGATCGCCGGCCCGGACTGCCGCGATCCGGCCCTGGGAATTGTCCATCCCGCCAACTGCCAGTGCGGCATCTGGCACAAATGGCCGATCAACCGGAGTGTTTCGTACGAGATCCTCCAGCGGTACGTGCGTCGTCCCGGGGCGGAAAGCGACTATCACATGCTGCCTCCGCTGGAATATCATGCCGACACCAGCGAACTCGTCCAGATGCTCAACAAGGGGCATCACCGCGTTGAGCTCGACGCCGAAGCATGGGATCGCCTCGTCACCTGGATCGATCTGAACGTCCCCTATCACGGAAACTGGACCGAGTATCATCCGGGCGAGCCGGGCGCGGCGGAGCGTCGGCAGCGGTACGCCAAGTTGTTCGCGAATCTCGACGAAGACCCGGAAGTGCTTCCGCCGGTGCCCCCCGGCCCGGTCACACCGATGATGCCGCCGGCGGGCGATGAGCCTCTCCCGCCCGAAATCGAGGCGCCCGGCTGGCCTTTCGGCAGCGACGAGGCAAAGAAGCGACAGCAAGACGCACTGGACGACCTGAACCCCGGCGCCCCCGAGCGGGCCGAACTGAAGCTGGACTTGGGCAACGGCCTGGCGATGCACCTGGTGCTCGTCCCGGCCGGGGAGTTCCTCATGGGCGACGCGGCCGGCTGTGACGACGAACGGCCGGTGTCGCGCGTGCGGATCGAGCGTCCTTTCTGGATGGGCAAGTTCGAGGTGACCAACCGGCAGTACGCCCTGTTCGACCCGCAGCACGACAGCCGATACATCAGCGTCTACGGCAAGGACATCACCTACCGCGGCCTGCCCGTGAACCGGCCGAATCAGCCCGTGGTGCGCGTGCCTTGGGCCAAGGCCATGGAATTCTGCCGGTGGCTGTCGTCCAAGACGGGCAGGCAGTTCTCGCTGCCGACGGAAGCCCAGTGGGAATGGGCATGTCGCGCGGGAAGCGCAACACCGACGTCGTACGGCGACGTCGGCGCCGATTTCGGCAGAGTGGCCAATCTGGCCGACCAACGGTTGGTCCTGGCCGGGGAGGCCGCGTTTGACTGGATGCCGAAGGTGACCACGGTGGACGACGGGGCCTGCGTTACGGCCGACGTGGGCTCGTACGCCCCCAATGTCTGGGGTCTGCACGACATGCACGGCAACGCCGCCGAATGGGTGCGGTCGCTCTATCGGCCCTATCCGTACCGGGACGACGACGGGCGCAACGACCCGGCGGTCGTGGGCGACCGGGTCGTGCGAGGCGGCTCGTTTCACGACCGGCCGCACCGAGCCCGTTCGGCGTTCCGGCTCTCCTACCCGCCTTGGGCGGGCGTTTATGGCGTCGGCTTCCGAGTGGTCTGCGAAGCGACCACCCGATAGGCGTAAATGGCGACATTGTAGCTGAGTGTGGGTACTCCGGAGAAGCGGCTCGCGTCGGTCGGATAGATCGAAATGGACGGTCGGCGTTACCCCATTATCTTCAACGGCCAGGGTCATTCCATCTATCCCCTCAGCGCCGGGCTCCGCGAGCAGCCGATGGCCGGGCATCCCGACGGTTGCCTGAACCGAACGTTGCATTCATCATGAAAGGTGGCAGCGCAGGCGGCTGCCATTGGGGAGGCACTTATGAGAACGTACCTGAAACTGGCGAGAACCGTTGTCTCGATCTTGGCAACAATTTGGGGCAGTGCGATCCGGGCAGAGGAGGCACGCGGCCCACTTGCCGGTCTGCCGTCAGAGCCTGGCGCACACGTGGACCGGATCCGCGCCCTCGGAGACGACGCCTGGCTCGACTTGGGGCCGCCGGCGCCGGACGAACAGTGGGGCCGGGCCCGCGGAAGGTCGTGGACGGCCGTCATGCCTCTGGCCGGCAAACTGCGGGGCGCATTTCTGTTTGGAGAAGGCCAACATGGCTACGCCAAACCGGACGGACATTATATGGACGACCTGTGGTTTTACGACATCAACGGCCATCGCTGGATCTGCTGTTACCCGGGCGCCAACACCAAGACGCTGGCCCTGACAATCAATACGGACGGTTTCGAGGCAACTCAAGATGGGCAGCCAATCCCCGTCGCCTCGCAGGTGCACGGCTATTCAATGAACACCTATGACAGTGGCCGGCAACGTATGTTGAGTATGCCGAACGGGCATTCGTACTGGAAACGTGCGATTCCCCAGCGCGCCACATGGTGGAAGCCGCCACCCGACGATGCCAGCCCTTGGATGTACGAAGCATTGACGGGCCACTGGAATCGGCATCGGACGGGAACGCGAGCGCCGTCGAGCGGCTACGGCGATACGCTGATCTACATCCCATCGCGACAGCAAGCGGTCTTCATCCACCACGGTGACGTGTGGTTCTACGACTGTGGCGAAAATCGTTGGAAACCAGCGCACGCCGAGGGGCCACCGCCGCCGTTCGGCATCGACGCAGTCTCCTGCTACGATCCGAAACATAAGCGGATCTACATCGGTGGCGGCAGCTATCCGGTCGCGCCGCAGGACAAGAACGCCTTCTGGGTCTACGACCTGAAGCGGAATCGCTGGGTGGATCCGCAACCTGAAGGCAAGCCGGTGGACGGATCCAACAGCTTTCCGACCAAGAACGCCGCGATGGTGTACGACTCGGTCAATGACAAGGTGCTGCTCGTCTTTCACTCCTTCCATGATGATCGACCCGAGAGGTTGGGGATCGATGTCTACGATCCGGAGAGAAACCGCTGGGCGGAACCGCGACTGACCATACCCAAGGAGTTAGGCCACAACCGGCAGGCGAAGAACGGGTTTTACGATCCGGATCTGGGAGTCGTCTTCGTTCACACGGCCGGCGACAGTCGCGATGACGGCCGGGTTTGGGTATATCGTTACAAGGCCAAGAGCCGCGATGCCGTCGAAGGTGCAGCCGGCCCTTGCTCGAGCCGGTGACGATAGCGGCCGAATCCGGGTGTGGGGCCAGACCCGGTCCCGGCGGACTTGGCGCTAGGATGCGAGGGTGAGCCGTTTCGGCTCCTCCCAGGTGAGTCCGCCGTCGTGCGAGGTCATGCAATAACGGGCAGCAGGTTGTATTCAAGGTCACGTCGCCGTATTCTGGCCGGGACAGGCCGCGATGCAGAACGCACGGGGCAGGAATTCGGAGAGGCGAGAAGGAGACACCCTGATGTGGCAAGCACGACCTCGGACGGCCATCTCGACGTGCGTCCTTGTTGCCGCAGCGCTTTGGAGCGCAGGTCGCGGAGCGGAACCTGCCCGATTCGAGCCGCTCGCCGAAGATGCCGGCATCGAGCTGTTCTTGTGGCGGGATGTCTGCAACGTCTACGTGTTGCGAGACGGCGATGCCGCGCTGCTGATCGATTTGGGCGACGGCAGCGTCTTGGAGCATTTGGGCCAGATCGGCATCCGGCGCCTGGAGTGGGTCTTGCTGACGCATCATCATCGCGAGCAATATCAGGGCCACTCGAAGCTGGAATCCTGGCGCCCGCAGATTGCCGCCCCCGAAAAGGAGCGGGCCTTGCTGGAACGGCCCACCGATTTCCGCAAGATGAAGCCATCGCTGGGCGACCGGTTTACGGTCCACGGCGCCAGCTACGTGCGCCCGCCGGTCAAGCCGCTGAAAATCGACCGCGGCCTGAAGCGGATGGACACCTTCACCTGGCACGGGCGGGAGTTCTGGTGTCTGGAGACCGCCGGAAACAGCCCGGGCAGCATGTCCTACCTGCTAAAGACCGATCACGGCTGGCTGGCGCTCGCCGGCGACGTGATGATGGCCGGCGGGCACATGCACAACTGGTTCGACACCGAATGGGATTACGGCTTCGCCAAGGGGCTCTACGCGCTCATCGAGTCGGTGAGCCTGCTGGAGAGCTTTGAGCCGTCGCTGCTGTTGCCGTCCCACGGACCTGTGGTCCGCAACGCGAAAGCCGAGCTGCGTGCCTATCAGCAGAAGCTCCGGCGCCTGGCGAAGCTGTACGTCCGCGGCTACAACGTCTCGACCTTCGCCGGCGCCGACCAGGACAAGGTGTCGCGCCCCAGCGCTTCGCCGGGTGTACACATCGTGGCTCTGGATACGACCATCGACGAAAAGCGTTACGGTCCATGGTTCGACCTTGTCGTGGGCGTCCGTCCCGAAGACGTCCACGCCGGGCAATCGGGTAGCATGGATCGGACGTTCAACGGCTACCATGAATAGCGGTGCCACAAGACTCGGAACGGCACGACTGCGTTTGCCCGCTCCCGTCGAAGGGGTCTCGACGTTGAAGAAGGGGGATCGATATGAGACCGACCGAACTCCGACTTGCGTTTGCGTCCTGTAGTCTGATCCTACTGACTTCCGGTCACCTCACCACGGCGGTCCCGGCGGCGATGGTCACCGTGCGGCTGGGCACGGGATTGTCGCCGACGGATACCGACGGCCGGTTGCCTCAGACCTGGGTTGCCCCGACAAACAAGCCACCCCAGATCGATGGGCGGCTGGACGAAGAGGTGTGGTCCGCCGCGCGACCGGTCGTGTTGGGTGAGCTGGAACGCGGGGGCGAGACCTCTCCACGCACCGAGGTCCGGTTGGTCCACGCCGGCGGAGTCCTCTACGTCGGCTGCCGGCTTGCCGAGCCGAAAATGGATCAGCTCAAGCGAACGGTCAGCCAGCGGGACGGACCGGCATATCAGGACGACTCCGTCGAGCTGTTCTTGTCGCCCCACCCGGCACGCGGCTACTTCCAAATAATCATCAGCGCCACCGGTGCGATCTTCGACCGCCGGGACCGTGGCGACCCGGCCGCATGGAACTGCGACGCCAAAGCCGCCGCGGTCCTCGGCCAGTCGGGCTGGTCGCTGGAAGTGGCCGTCCCCATGGCGGCGCTGGAGGTGGGCCAGAAAGTCCCGGCCCGGTGGCGGGCAAACATCTACCGCAACCGCCAGGCCGGCCCGGAAGGCGCCTTGCAGGCCTTTTCGCCCACCTTTTCGGGCGACTACGACGTACCGAAGCGGTTCGGCCAATTGCTGTTCACGCCCGAGCCGCCCGGGACCGGGGAGCAGGCGCGGACGGGCGTGCTGCAGGGGATCACCGTCGCAGATTTTGGCGATCGCGGCTCGGTGCTCCTCTTTGATTTGTCGGCGATCCCGAAGAATGCCAGAGTTCATCGCGCCCGGCTGCTCGCCCAACGCGGGCCGTACGATGGCGGTAGCGACGACGCGCTGAAGGACCTCGAACTCTATCCGCTCGCCGCCCCGTACCAGGAAGGCCGCGTGCCGGCTGCCGTCGGCAAACCGCTCGAGCTGGCCGGCCCGGGGTACCGCTCGTTTCAAGTCACTGAACAGGTGCGCCGGTGGATCGCCGGGCAGGGCCATCCGGGTCTGTACGTGAAAGTGTTTCCCGGCTGGCAGAAGCACGCCACGTATCTCGACGTGATGTACGAAGGCCAGCCGAGAGACGTCCCCGCACAGGTAAAAGGCGTCCGGGCCTTCCATCGCGCCGGACAGACCTTCGTCACCTGGCGGGACCCGGAGGACTCCTTCGGCGAAAGGCCGGTCAGTTGGGGTGAGCTTCGTGACTATTTGCGCGACACGGGTACCCGGCAGCAGGTCCTTTACCGCGTCTATCGCCACCAACGGCCCATCGACGCTGCCAGCGTCAAGGACGCGGTGCTGCTGGCGGAAGTTGCCCCCTTGTCGGGGTTCAACGTCAACTCCTGGTCCCGGGAGCGGTTGATCAACCAGACGGTCTTCAGCAACGAAGACCAGGGCGAGCTAGGCGTGTATGGCCCGTTTACAGGCTGGACCACGGACTCCTCACAAGGCGGCAAGCTGGTCATCCCGCGGCTGGCCATCGAAGATGGGAAGGCCCTGGCGGCCGGCATGGGGCTTTACGTGAACTCGGCCGCGGCACGGCAAGAGGCCTATTACGCGGTGACGGCCGTCGCCGGAGGCGTGGAGAACCTGGCGGACTTCTCGGCGGCCAACAGCCTCGCCAAGCCGGTGGCGGAGATCCCGGCCACCTGGGAGCCGGTCGAGCAGCCGTCAGGCGGCGGCTTCGGTTTTGACTTCCGTGGCCAGCGGCGCTTCTACGTGACATGGGTAGCACCGCCGTTGGCGCCGAGGTTGATGTACTTCAACTGGTCGGTCCTGGTACCGCCCGACTCGGGCGAGCCTTGCCCGGCGGAATTGTACTTCCACGCGCCTGGCTACTCGTACGCCCGGCCGCCGGTGAAGTTCCTCGACGGGAGCATTCAGATCTGTCCGCACGACTTCCCCTTTAGCGGCTGGTACGGATACACCGACGCTGCCGGTACGCTTAAGAACCCGGCCGACGCCGCGGTGCAACCCTACACGATTCGCCGGATCGAGGCGTTCTTGAAGTGGGCCCAAGGCAAGTTCTCCATCGACGCCAGCCGGATCGTGGCCGTTGGCGGGGACGGCGCGGCGATCATGGCGCTGAACCGGCCGGAGCTGTTTGCCTACGTCCTGATCACCGGTTTTGAGTCCCAGCAGCTCGATCCCAAGGCCGCCGGTCGGTACGCGCGGGCCTGGGGCCCGGCCAGCCCGAAGATCAAGAACACGGCCGGTCTGAGCGAATGGACCTGGGGCGAGTTGGACTACCTTCTCTGCGGCAAGCGGTTGCCGGCGGTGGTCCGCGACGGCGGCCCATTCCCGGCGGCGGAGCGTTCGGCCCCCGGACTGAAAACGGAGTTGCCGCTGTTCGTGTGCCGCAGCTATAGCTGGGGTCGAAACCCTGATTACGGTCACGGCCGCGGCAGGTTCTACTACGCGCTGCAGGCCACGCGGCATCCGCTGCACGCCCACTGGGCTTGGGGCGGCAACCTGACCGCGCCGGCGAAGTACTCGGGGTTGTGGCAGGGACTGGACATCCAGAACACCACACCCGTACCGGCCATCACCAACTCCTCGACGGATAAGGAAGGCGAAGGCTCCGGCCAGACCAACGCCGGATACACCTGGCGCGACGTCAAGGAGGACGCCGACAGGTTCGAGATCACCATTCTCGGGCCGGAGAGCACGTTCGACCTGACGCCGCGGCGGCTTTCCAGGCTCAAAGTCCAACCCGGTCAGAGATTCTCCTGGGAGGCCGTTTGCGTGGAGACGCCCCATTGGAACCGGGTTGAGCAGCCGGAGCCGAAGTCCGGACTGGTCACGGCCGACGGCAACGGATTGATTACGCTCAAGGCGTCGGAGCTGGTCCGGGGATACGCTCTGAAGGTCCAATTGAGAAAGACAAACTGACTTCCCAAGCGCCCGGCCGGGTCCGCTTGGCAAGGTGAGGAGTCTGGTCATGAAACCTATCCCTAATCTCTGCGCGATCGCGATCTTGACCGTCCCGGCCTTCGGCGACGTGGTCACCGAGCGTTGGGGCATCGCTCCGCAGTGTCGGCACGCCGACACCGTGACGTACTCGTCCCCCGCCGCCGGAGGCGCGGTGGCGACGTTCGACCTCTCAGCCCTGCCCGAGAAATCCCGGGTCATCCGGGCAAGGTTCCTGCCGCATATCGACATTGACGGCGTGCCGCTTCCCGAGCCGGTGGTCATCCATGCCCTTGGGGCCCCGGCCGATGAGAACTCGACGCCGGCCGCGGTCGGCAGGCCGCTGGAGTTGGTGGGCCCACGCTTTGTGTCCTTCGATGCGACCGAGGTGGTCGGCCAGTGGGTCTCCGGCAAGCTGGCCAACCACGGGCTGTGGGTCCGCGGCCCTTCCTTCGACCGCCAGCGAACCTGTCTGGAGATCACCTACGAAGGCAAGCTCAGCGGTCCGCCTCCACCTATATCCGGCCTGAATGCCTTCTACCGATCGGGGCAGGTGTTTCTGACCTGGAAGGAGATCAACAGCCCTTTCCAGGGCAGGCAAGAGGTGCCCTGGAGAGACCTCAAGGACGAGCTGGAGCGGATCCGCGCCGGCCGCGGGTCGATCGTCTCCTACCGCATCTACCGCCACACCAAGCCGATCACGCCCCGCACGCTGGCCGAGGCGGAGCTGCTTGACGAGGTCCCGCAGCACTCGGCCTTCGATCAGCGGGAGATCAAGACCGAGTGGAAGGGCGAGCAGATTAAGAACGTCCGCGTGGACGAGGCGCTGGTGCCCCGCACGGCCGTGGAAGAGAAGGCCGAGCTGCCGGTGGGCACGGGCGTCTTCGTGACGACCTGCCGTCGCGGCGGTGATTTCTACTACGCGGTGGTCTCGACCGTGGACGGAGTGGAGAATACCGTTGCGCTCGGCGCCGGCAACACGGCCGGTCCCCTTCGCGAGAAGGTCGTCCCGACCGAGCCGATCCTCTTTCGCCAACAGCAGCTTCAGTACCAGAAGCGGGCGCAGGACTGCTACGTCTGGTGGCTGGACGAGCCGCTGTCGAACCTCTCGACGTTCGTGCACTTAAGCCTTTCGCCTCCAGCAAAGGAAACGCCCGAAGCTCGGCCGCTGTTCGTGTACAACTGGTGGTGGTCCAGCGGGTGGGCCCGGTCGCCGACCTGCCCGATGGACGAGGGCGTCCTGTTCGTGATCGATCATAACTGTATGCAGACCCGCGGCATCCACGACGGCTGCGGGACCTACAAGGCATGGAGCCAAGGCAAGGTCCAGGGGTACTTCGTCCGCCAGTTTCGTGCGCTACTACCGTGGATCAAGCGACGGTACCGGGTCGACGGCAATCGCATGTTCGCCTTCTCCAGTGGCTGGGCCTGGCAGTATCCGGAGCTGTTCGCTGCTACGTTCGAGTGCACGACGATGAACCCCAAGCGGAGTCCCGCGGGCATGGAGTGTAAACGGTACTGGAACGACCCGAGGACCCCGGCACCGACCGAATGGGGCACAAGCGCCTGGGAATACTGGAACGCGGGCGAGTGGATCAAGAACCACCCCACGGCCGAACTGCCGCTGATGACCTACACGCCCAGGATGCACACCGGCGACTTCGGCATCCTGGACAAGCCGCCGCTCTACCGGGCGCTGCTGGACACCAAGCGGGCGTGGGCAACGATTTTTGGCGAAGGCCATCTCATCGGCCACATGGATCCCTCGTGGATCTTCCAGATTCGGCGGACCGACAGCCTGGCCGCCTTCGGAAATTGCAGCTTGGACGACAACCCGGGCATCGGGTTCGGCGGCGACCCCGGCGGGCAGATGAACGCCTACCTGTGCTTCGACGCCCCTTCCCAGGTGGACCAGGCCGACCGATGGGAAATGACGCTATACCTTTGCGCCGGCGACGACAGAGGCCGGCGCGGAGCACCACTGGAAGAGTGCACCGCCGACGTCACGCCTCGCCGCTGCCGCCGCTTTAAGGCCAAGCCCGGAGAAGAGTTCACCTGGAACAACACGTCCCTGGCCGATGACAAGGTCGTCCAGACCGGCACGGCCGTGGCCGACCGGTGGGGCCTGGTGACGGCGCGGCAGGTCGTCATCTCCAAGGGTAAGAACCGCCTGGTCATCCAGCGGGCCAAGTAAGCCACTGTCCCCGGCGCCCTGTCGCGAAACGCAGTGTAGGCCTCCTGCGAACCTCCGCGAAGATGTTCCCGCTCATGAGTTGCAGAGGATGACCCCGTGGCGCAATAATGAATGAGACGAATCCCGGCAACAAATCCTTATCCCCCGAACAGGAGTCACGGCCATGACGAAAATGTGCTTTCATGCCCGGGCGAAGCGAACAGCCGGGCCGCGTCTCAGGCCACTTATGGCGGCTTGCCTCGCGATCGCCCTGTCCTGTGCCGGGGTGGCTGTACAGGCTCAGACCAGCGGGCCCGACGCGAACGTCTGGGTCCCGGCCATGAAGAAAGTGAACGCCAAGTTCACGGGAGAACAAGGCGTCCTCGCCCTGTTCGGCGACTCGATCACGGTGTCGCGGGCGTTTTGGTTCGGGCTGCAGTACACCCGCAAGAACGCCTCTGCGGAGATGACCAAGGCCTTCGAGCTGGTCAACAACTACATGCTCGAGGATTGCTGGGATCGGAGGGGGGCAAAATACGGCAACGAGGGCATGATGACCATCCGCTGGGCCCATCAGAACGTGGACACCTGGCTCAAGGACCTCAATCCGGAAGTGGCGTTGATCATGTTCGGCACCAATGATCTGGGCGGTCTCGAGGTCCGGGAGTATGAGACCAAGACGCGGCAGGTGGTCCAGAAGTGCCTGGACAACGGCACGGTGGTGATTCTAAGTACGGCACCGCCCTGTCACGGCCGGGCCGAGAAGGCCGCCGTCTTTGCCGAGGCTATCCGCAAGATCGCCCGCGAGCTGAAAGTCCCCCTGACCGACTACCACGCCGAGATCCTCAAACGCCGCCCCGACGACTGGGACGGGGCGATGGAAAAGTTCAGCCAGTACCAGGGCTACGACGTTCCCACCCTGATCTCCCGCGACGGCGGGCATCCGTCCAATCCCCGGAAATACGCAAACGACTATTCACCCGAGGGACTCCGCAATAACGGCTACGTGCTTCGGAGCTACCTGGCGTTGATGAAGTACGCCGAGGTGATCGAAAAAGTGTTGCCCGAGAAGCCCGTCCGTCCGGACGCGCCCCGACGCACGATCTTCTTCCAGGATTTCGAGCAGACAGGCGACTGGGACGGAACGGTGACCGACAAGAACACGCCGGAATCGAACAAGCACGTCGTGGAAGGCCACACTCAAGACGAGTACTTCGGCCGGAAGATCCGCGTGGGCATCCGAAAGCCGCCCGTGGCCATGGCCAAGACCACCTACCTGAGCTTCGACTACTACGTGGAGGGCTCGGACTTCCTGATGGTTTTTCTCTTCGACCTCGACATCAACGACAACTGCCGCTACCCGATAAACCACCCCACCACCGGCAAGTGGACCACCCACACTATGAAAGTCACCCGCGGCGGGCCACTTAAGGCAGGCCACAAGGTCGACGACATCTTCTTCTTCGCGGGCCCACCGGGTAGCAAGACAACCAAGCTCATGGTGGATAACGTCCGCCTGGAAGGCAGCGACGAGTAGCAGATTGGGATGCGTGTGGGACCGGCGCCGATTTCACGGGGAATCGATCGGTTGGACACCGCAGTCCCGGAACTCGGTGGTTTGTCGGGGCTCACGAAGAACGGTTAAGCTTGTGAGACGCCGGTCGTGTCCAGCAGTACGAAGTGGGTGTCATTCTTCCAGGTGACTTTCACGCCTTTGTCACCCAGCCAGTTCCCGATGGCCGGACGCGGCTCGTCAGGCTTGTGGGGGAACAGGGCGACGAGAAAGCCGCTGTCCTTGCGGCCTTCGACGCGGCAGAGTACGTGTTTCTCGCCTTGGTGTCAGAATTGAATCGCAACGAGGGAAGAACTGGTGTTGGTGAAAACGCCGTGGGGAAGTTCGAATGGTTGGTTTCTGGACACACCCTTCGAACGGAGTCCCCGCGATGGCACGTCATCTTACTCTGGAGGAGCGTGAGGTCATAGCCCACATGCACCGGGTCTGCGACGCACAGGTCCGTGTCCACGCCGAACTGGCCCCGGAAGCGCCAAGGACACGATCTGGTCGACGTTGCGGAAGTTGTTGTGGCCACTGGAAAGCCACGGGTTGACGATATCGGGCTGGCCCACGTTGTTCCAGCCGGACGGACCGGTTGGACTCCCAAGTTTGCGAGAAGGCTCCCTCCCTTGCCATTCCGCATCCCGTGAAGGGATTACCACGCTGCACATCCGCGGTCAGCGGAGGGTGATCGTGACCCTCTGATTAGCCGCAACTTTGGCTCGGTACGATCTTTGTGTGCCCCACCTTACCTCCAAGTCGCATTGCTCGGCTTCGCCAAGACCGAAATGAGCCATTGCCTCGTCTCCGCTGGCGTAGCCCGTGCCGATGGCGATGTCGTGGCGGCCGAGCAAGTGTTCCGCCTCGCCCAAGCATCCGGCTGCGTAGACCCGCACGACGGCGCCAATACCCATGGAATTGAGGTTTCTTTCCCTCCCGTCCACACGGACGATCAACCAGTTTCCCGCGTCGGTCGCGTTGCGAAACAGGTAGGTCGGAAGATGCTCGAACCAACTGGCCAGGAAGATGTCGATCCGGCCATCGCCGTCGAAGTCGGTCGTCGGCGCAGAAGCGTAGTAGCCTACCATGTGCTCATAAGGCGGCCGGCTGAACTTGGGTTTCCCCCGTAGCGGAGTGAGATTCCTGAGGACCACGGGCTGAACCCGCCCGCGGTCGTCCCGGTAGATTACCGAGAGGACGATATCGCGCCGGCCGTCGTTGTCCATGTCGAGCAGCGCAACGTGCGCGCATTTGATTGGCTTCTCGCGCGTACCTCGGGGGAAGAGATCGCCAATGCCCGCACTTCCAGTCATCTCGGCCAAGTCCGGCTCGCCGCGTTGGATACCCCGGTTGAGGAACAGGTGCAGCCGGGCGGGAACTCCGTGTTCCGCCGTGACCAGGTCCAGCAAGCCGTCGCCGTTGACATCGCCGAAGGCTGCCCCGCAGTGGTGACCCTCTTGAACATCCGCCGGCGGGATGGCAAAACGCCCGGGATGCGACTCATGATACCTGCCGCCAATACCGCTGACGAACAGGCGATTGCAGCCCGCGACGAAGATGTCCGCAACGCCATCTTCGTTCACGTCGCCGACGGCCAGACCGAGGCCGTTGGTCTGTGTCTGAGGAAAGCCGAATTCGGCCGCGCCGTCTGTGAAACGGAATCTTCCTCGATTCTTCAATACATACAGCCTGTTTTCCGCGTTGGCCCGGCCGCCATAGGTGTTGTCGGCGATGATCAAATCCAGTAAGCCATCGCTGTTCAAGTCGAGGGCCGATACGTTCCGCACGCCGCGGCGAGCCGGCCAACATGAATCGGCGGGCGTCACGTCGCGGAACCGGCCGTTTCCGTCGTTGGCAAACAGGCGGCTTCCCTCGTTGTCCGGCCGGAGCACGTGATTGGCGACGACGAGATCCAAGTCACCATCGTTGTCCAGGTCGACGAACAAGACGCCGGAGCAACGGGCATCGCGCGGGGCGAAGCGAATCGTCTGATCGTCGTCCAGAGTGAAGCCGCGGGGCCCGTTGATTAGCAAGGCATTCGGCAGCGGCGCGTCGGGCCCTTGGTACCAGGGGCGTGCGGCAAAGGCCCCGACGTAGAGGTCCGGTCGTCCGTCGCCGTTGACGTCACCCCAACCGGCACCGTGCGCATAGCGCCACGCTCTACAGCGGGTATTGCCCTCCAAGTGCGCGGCGATGCCGGCCGTTGCCGAAACGTCCTCAAAAACGAACGGCTCTTCTGCTGCGCCAGCCGTTGCACACAGGAGCACACCCACCCAGATCATCAGTTGTTTGCTCATCGGCCGTTTTCCACTCGAGAATCTACCGGCTGTCTCTTTCACTCCCAGGAATATGCAACAACAGCGCCGAGCACAGGCCGAATTCGGATTGTTTTCCGGCCGGCAGTTGGGCCCCATTGAAACTGGCGAACAATTGGCTCCCGTCGCTGCTGAGTGCGATGCCGTAGGTCCCCCCGAGGTTGTAGTTCCTCTGCTGCCGCAGCGTCTCGTTCAAGAAGGCGAGCACCTTGCAGCGACGCGTCTTGACGTTCAATTGAATGACGGGCGTGCCGGTTTCACCGGACCGGCCATGGGCACCGGGGATGTAATAGAGGTACGTATCCGTGGGGTCCAAGCGGCAAACTGCAGTGTACAGCTTGCCCCCGACGAATACGTTGGCGATTTCCGTGACGGTCTCGGTGTTCGTGTCGAAGGCGAACACCACGCCGTCTTTCGAGATGCCGTAGGCGATGCCATTGGCATCAGCTCGACTTGCCGCTCGAAGCATACCATCGCCGGGAATCCGGGCTGCTAGCTTGGTGACTTGGTGCTTTCGCGGTTCGTACCGCATCAGAACGGGTCCGCCGGAGGACGGATCGCCGCCACCGAAGTAAACACGGCCATCGCGAGATACGATGATCGCCCGGGGCCCATTCGCGTCAACATCGCAGGCAAATGTCACACGCCCTGCTTCGAGGTCGTAGCGAAAGAATTGGGTCCGCGGCTGGGGCATGGTCAGTCCCGGCACCGATAGCCCATACAGGCAGCCGAGCGCGGGACAGTGCTTCAGTACGGGTACGCTGCTGAAGGGCACGGGCGCGCCCAGACTTTCGGCCCGCCCCGTATCCGGGCGGTAGCGCAGTAGCCAATCACCGCGATAGCCGGTTTCGCTGCCCGTCTTGCGTACGCTGCCCCGGTAACCGAACGCGTAGATCCCGCCGTCGCCCGCTTCGACAAGCGGTGCGTGGATTTTTCCCGGCGAGTACTTGTCCGGCGGGGCCGTTACGATCTGGTTACAGTCGATCACCCGAGTCACGGTCTTCTCTTTCGGATCGACGCAGTAGACGAACGTCGTCCCGTGCGGAGCGTCATGATCCCCGATTGCCGCGTAGAACCGGCCGTCGGAGGCCGCCAAGACATCGCCCCAACTCGACCAGAGTCGGGCGCCGGCGAATTGGCCTGGGTAAACGGCGAAATCGACTCCAGGGGCCGTACGAGCGACTGTGAATCCGCCGGACAATCCCTTAGGAGGCTTCAAGAGCAGCTTCGACGGCTTCAGCGCCTCGAGGCGTGTAGCCGCCAGATCCCGAGTTTCCGATTCTGCCGCGTCGATACCGCTGACATGCGGCATGGCGAATCCGACGGCAGCGATTGTGAGACAAGTCCATAGTCGATTCATGAGACGTGGCTCCTGATGAAACGATGGCCAAGTTCCAAGCCGAAATCCTGGTGTCCACCGGCAGGTACGACTAATCGTCCGGCAGGGCGATGCGCATGTCGAAAGGCTCGTACTTGATAAACGGCAGGGCCTGTACCTCCGTGACGCACACGGCGCGTCGCGGGGTCAGTTTGTACTTGACATACCGGGCCGATACGGGCGTTTCCAGAATCCGCTCGTAGTTCCACGCGCGGGCGGTTTCCTCGTCCGTGATGAAATGATTGATCGGGACGTCCTTGCGCCAGAGATTCAGGTCGAACCCGCCGTGGCTTCGGTAAGTCTTATCGTCCAAAGAAGTGAAAACCTCGACTTGGTCCTGCACTTCGCCGCGAAATGCGTCCCACCAGGGCCAGCCGGCGGTCAGGTGGATACGGAGGGCCCCGATCGTCTCCGGCCGGCCCATGTCGACGGTGATTTCGACTGGGCCGCTCTTGGTGTCCCAGATCGCGCCGGAACGGGGCGCGATGCCGCCGGCGTAAGGTGGGCCCACGATGCCGTCGGTCAGCTTGACGCGCTGCGGATCGTCGCCTCCCCACTGGCCCGTGGGAGGTGTCGAGACGGTGTACGGCTTACCCTCCAGTAGGTTTTCTCCGTAGGTGACCCAGCGGTCGACGAACCGCCGGCCGCCCGCGTCCTTGCCGTCCGAGTACCCGTACCGCACGTCGGGCACCGCGCCGGCAAGATTGACCCGCAGCGAGTCAACAACGGGGTGATCGGCCCCGCCCACGTTGATCGTGTACCGGGCGGGCACTTTGTCGATGCGCTGCGTATGGCTGCGCTCGACCAGCGAGCGGTCCGGCTGCACCTCGCTCCAAGCAAACGTCACCTCCAGCGGCCGAAACCCCGGGTCTGCCGGCCGATGGTTGACCTCCATGCGCACGCCGTAGATGCTGCACGCGTCCGGGCCGGCCTCTCGGGCGTTCAGGCTGTACTTCATCAGCACCGATCGGGTGCCCGCCGGAACCGCATCGACCGTCTCGTAATGGATCACGTCCCACGGCGGTTCGGTGTCGCTGAGACGATAGGTCTCAATCCACGTCCGTCCGCCGTCGAAGGAGTGGGAGGTCCGGATATTGGCGTCCGGCGCGCGGTTGTAGAAGCGGCCGCCGTAGGTGACCCGTGTGATGTCTCGCGGAGCGTCTATCCGGTAGACCACGTAGGTTTCTTCCTTGGGCCGGGCCGCGTGCATGACTCCCTGGTAACCCGGGTGCTCGTCCCGCGTGGCGACGTTGTGCTCCTCGACCACGTACGGCTTGTAGCGCTGCCCCTGCAAGTCGGGCCAGAAGACAATGGAATCAGTCTGCTCGCCGAGCCCCACGTAGATCGTGTTCTTGCCTAGCCGAAGCTGGGGCTGCGTCTTGCCGTTGAGCATCGTGGTCGTCTCGATCTTCAGGTTCTTCAATAGCACCCGGTCCACGGAACCCGATGCCTTCAAGGTGACCTTGACCAGTATCTCGTAAGCGCCGTTGACCTCTTCCACCAAATCCACGTCGGCCGACACGTTGCCCGTGGTGTCCGCCGTCCAGACGTCCTGCCAGGCGAGCCCGTTGGTGGTGCTGACCGAGATCCGAGCGAGATCGCGGTCGGACCGCCGGACGAAGCCGGCGTGAATTTTCTGGCTGGTCGCCACGTTGGCCGAGCTGACTCTGAAGACGACTTCCGCGGGCGTATCGGGTGTGGCCGGCTGAAGCCCGCCGGAGGCAGGGGCGCGGACGTTGGAGGCCCGAACGATCGACCGCTCGAATTCACCCGGCACAAGCCGAGGCTCGAACGTCCACACGCCGTTGGCGCGGATGCCGTATCGCTCGTTGGCCGCCTCCGGGTCTTTGCCCCCGTTGGGCACGAAGTACTCCGGCCCCTTTCCAAGGCTTCGATAGTAGCGCGTGTAGGTCTCGCGCTCCCGCACGTTCAGTATGTACCGGTGTCCCCAGTCCCAGTTGTGGTAGTACCAGCGGTGTTTCAGGCCGTTGGGGTTGAAGCAGCGGTATTCTTGTGCCAAATCGCGCGGGCAGTCGGCGCCGGTCAGGAATCCGTTGTTGCTGGTGGCGTTCAGGCAGTGGTACTTAGCGATATGCCCCGGTTCGGCCTTTCCGCCCGAAGCGGTGCACGCCCCCTCCTTGCCCACGTCTTCCACGCCGGCCACCGTTACGCCGTCGCACAACGTGTAGAGGGCCGACATCGAGTTGTCGTAGACGTGCCAGCGCCCGTCGTACAAGCACTCGGAGACCGTGTGCATCGAGATGTCCCAGAATCGCACGTCCATGCCCATGTGGTGCCAGATCGCGCAGTTCGCGCCGGCGATCGTGCTGCACATCATGTATCCGTAATCGTTGAATTGCCGGATGGGGTCAGTCAGCTCCTGTCCGTGCAGGATCATTGGCGACGTCTGCCGGCGGGCGATGTGGTTCCAGTAGAACATGGCCCAGCATTTCTCCGCCGGCGTGGCCCACCGCGAGGTGATGCTGTGGACCATGCCGTCCATGTCGGAGTAGTCGGGGCTGGCGTCGGTGACGACCTTGATGTTGCAGACTTGAGCCTCGGCCACGGCCCCCAGACACAGGCCGAGCGTCAAAGCGACGAGGGACCGGACAGTACGTGGTTGAACGATTGTCTGTCGAGTAGGCATACTATGGCCTCCTTCTGTAGGTACCAGAATTGCAGGCCTCTCAACTGCGTAGCGCCTTCGACCGTAATGAAAGGGCGCTCTTCGTCCTCGATCGCAAACACGGATCCGACCGGCTGCGGCTTATCCGGATGCCGCGTTCCGCGCCCGACCGGTCCATGTACCCCCACCAAGGACACGTTTCTCCGAAGCACCAATCCGCCAGACACGCGATAGGGATCGCTGGCGGGCGGCACGAACAGCGCCGCACCGCGAGGCGCAGCCCATTCGACGGCCTTCTGTAGGTTTTCGCGGTTCGTCTCGGCATCGCCGCTTTGCAGGACGCCGAAGTCGCAGATGCTCCTGCAAAGGGGTGTCCAGCCGGCGCTATTGTCCTCCGCTTGGCCTCGGGCGAAATCGGGCGCCCCCACCATGACAATCAAGGGGGCGAGCAGCACCGGCAGAGTAACGGTAGTCTTGCTTGTTTTCGATCTGCGCGAACGGGACATTATTACCAGCTCCCTGCACTACCGGAGTCAGCTTCTGCCTCGCCGCATCCGCCGGGCCAGACGGTCATTGCGATCCAGACGCCGAGATAGTAGCGCTTCATGGCCGCCCCTCAGTTCTCTTGCTGCGGTCGAGTTGTGACCGCGGGGGTCGGTAACTTGGCACTTCACGGTAACAACACGACATGCGCCGTGCAAGTGTCTTTGTGTGTGAAACGGGTCTCCGGCGGAAACGAGAAGCCAGGAAGACGCGCCTTGGCGCCGCTCGCACTTGGCGCCAGCCACACCGGGAACGTCGTCAACACGCCGGGTCGTGAGAGAGCGAGATCAAGCTTCGACCCGGCGAGATCCGGGCGTTTCCTGGCTCAAACGAAGTGACGGCGCCTTTCGGCAACGCGGCAGTGGCGACCTTATCTTGGTCCTTCTTCGGACAAGCATAGGGTCATGTTCGCCTTGGCGTCTTTCTTCTGTACGACCTTCTGCGAAGGATAAAACTCCACCGCGAGATCCACGGTCGCGTGCCGGCCCAGGCCAAAATGGCGCTCCGTTAGGCAGTGGGTGTAGTAACTGTGGAAACTCTGGCGGCCCCAGATGGCGATCTGATCGAACCAGAGCAAGCGTTCGGGATCGTCCAAGCCACCGGCCTGGTAGATGCGGATCTTCGCTCCGGCCGCTGATCGATTGCCCTTTGCACCAACTAGCCGAAGGCGAAGCCAGTTATGTGCGGGCAGATCGTTGCGGTAATGCCCCACCCCTTTCTGCCCACGTGTGTCTTGCCGGCCGCAAGCAACGATGTCGAGATCACCGTCGCCATCGGTGTCGCCGAAGCAGAGCCCCTCATCGACCGCCGACCAAGCGCCGGTTGGCAGGCCCCAATCCTCATTGGCCAGGGCGAACCTGCCGTCTTCCATTCCGCGGAGGACCGCCAGAAAGTACTTGCCGTTGACGATGACATCGGGCAGGCCGTCGTTGTCGAAATCAGTGACCACGGCGCCGCCCCAGTTGGCGCTCTTGGGCCTCAGATTCTCCGCGCCGGTAATCGCGGTACGGCTGCGGTGGAAACGGCCGCTGCCGTCGTTCAGATAGAGGGCCAGGCTGAATGGGGCCTTGGCACCTTCAACGCAGATCAGATCGAGATCGCCGTCCCGGTCGAGATCGGCCGCGCCATGAATGCTGCCGCCGTCAACGGTCAACCCGCTTCGCTGAGTAGCGTCGGTGAAGTGGAGCTTGCCGTCGTTGAGCAACACGCGGCGACCCGGCGGATGGTAGCCTCGACGTGAGACCAGCAGGTCCAGGTCACCATCGGCGTCGATGTCAACGCAGATGGGGCCGCCTTCTTCATGGGAACCGGCGAGCAATTGCCTTCGCTCGAAAGTGCCGTCGCCGTTGCCAAAGAGGAGCAGAAGTTGTCGAGTGGCGTGGCCGCCGGCGTCCGCCACGTAGTCGACGATGCCGTCGCGGTCCATGTCGGCCATGGCACAGCCGCGGTTGAAGTGGTCGAGGACACCCGGGCGTTTGAAGTTCCAGGTGGGCGGGTCGCCAGGGCGCGAGTCGTTAAGATAGAGCACGCCGCCGCCGTCGTGCCAAGAGGCGAGAATGTCTGTCTTGCCATCCTCGTCGAAATCGAACGCCAAGCGTATTTCGCCGCCCGGGTAAGGGATATCGTGGTGTTCGCGCACGCCTCGCGGAATGTCCAGTGCGGGATCGACATAGGCGAAATGCCCGCTCCCGTCATTCCGCGCCGCCGCCGCAATGCACCCATGACCGGCCAGATGGAGATCCAGATCCCCGTCGCCATCGAGGTCGACGAGATCCATGCCGCTCAGCCACCACTTGGGAACCTTCGCGTAGTGGGCCGCGACGACTTTGGCCACGCCACACTGCTCGGTGACGTTTGTGAACATCGCGGCGGGGGCCGCACTCTCCCCCTGCTGCCCACCGACCGCTGTCATGAGGATGAAGAGGAAAGAAGCGATTGCCGGGTGATGACTCCGGTAGGGGCCCGCGGCTATCGCGGTCTGGCACCCGATTGCGACGACGAACAGGGCACGAGGCGACCGACTCGTGTACGGTGCCATTTCAACTTCCTTCCCAACCGCTCTGACCCTTGCTCATCCAGCCATTGTACCCTTGCCGAGGCAAGATGCCTATTGTCTTCTCGGGCCTTCGCGGCCCCTTGTATGATGCGGATTGTATTGCTCGCACATCGTCGGAACCCTACAATCCCAGGATACCAGCCGGCTTGACTCGCTTGGCCTGCGTTCGATTGACGCAAGAGGTGAGGCCTGAACGAAAGCTGTTTGGCCACGGCTGCATGGGCCCACCGCGTCTGGCTCAGAGACCACCAAGACCGGAGGACAGGAAGATGACCAGATGCGGAGTGAGCTGCCGGATGATCCTGGGATGTCTGGTTTGGTGTTGCCTGACTGCCCCCGGTTACGGCGAGGGGTCGGACGCTCCCGCGCAGGTTCGCCCCAGGGTTCTCGAACGCGGAACTGAAACCTCCATCAATCCGGACCGGAACAGATGATGAAGCCAAATCGAGCCCGGGCGGCCGGCGCGGTGGATGTGCTGTTCCTTCTAACCAGCGGCGAGTCGCTTTGGGCTGAGGCCGTCGGCGCCACCACGACCGGCTCGATGGGAAGCGGGAGGCTCCTTGGCGGTGCCGCGGGGGCTGGTGGCGTGGCCACCGGAGCCGGCGAACCGGGTGCAGAGTTGGGCGGCGTCTTGTTGGGGGTCGAGCGCCTATGACGCGAGCGCTTTCAGCGACAGGCGATGGCTACGTCCCGCTTCACTTCATCCGTCAGAATCGTCCAGTCGGTGCGGCGGGTTCTGGCAAGGAGCTGGGGAGTGTACTGGCGGCTCATGAGGGTCGCGTAACGCTGCCAGTGCGTGGCGGCCTGCTCGAGATGTCGCACGGCCGCCGTGCGGTGCGCTTGCTCCTTGCCGCGTCGATACGTCTCGAGGGCGACGGCGCCGCGGATCTTGGCGGCGTAGTAGCGGCCAAGATGTGCCATGGCCTGGATATCGGCTAGTGTGCCACGAAGCTCCTTGCCGGCCGCGGGGTTGACGGGCATTTCTGCAATCGCTTGTTCGGCCGCCGACGCAAGGCGGTCGAGTCCGTCGGCCACTTGCTCGGGCGTTGTGCCGCTCATCGTTTCTCCGTTGAGCCGTTTCCGCACATAGTCCTGCGTAGAGAGCAGATCCGTTCCTTCCATGGGCCCGACTTTGATGAAGTCTTCCACCGTGTGAAAACGGCGATTGTCCGAGCAGATCTCCACGGCCCACATGAAGTCCCAGTTCCGCCAGTGAAAGCGATTCACCGCAGGGATGATTTGTGAAGCGGCTTGCCACGCGTCATAGAGTCGGCCGGCATCGGCCGCGGGCATTCGCTCTGCAATCGCCCGCTCGAAGAACCAGCGATCCAGCGTCGGATCGTACCCCAGCCGGCCCCAGAGCATGAAGTTATACCAGTGTTTGTCGATCTCAAGCCGCCGCGGACTCTCTGGTTCCGTACTCGTATGCTCGCGGGCCCACACGTATCCATCCGAACCCATGTGATACCCGGCCGTCACCGACTCCTCGGGCAGATTCTCGAGGAACGCCCGCACGTAATCGGGGTCGCCCCAGCGGAGGTTGAAGATGTCGTCGTTGCGGAGGTTCCACCAGCAACGGAGGTTGTGCCTCTTCAGCTCGTTCACCAAATCCCTACTGAAGGGCGGCATGGTGGAGGAGTAGAGACGGGCCCGGGCGTACTTGAAGCCGACCTCGAACGGGCCGTCGTACTTTTCGCCGAAGTCGCGCATGATCTTGTCCATGCCCGACTGCCACACGCGGTGGATGAAGCGCACTTCGCGGTCGGGCTGCTGCTTCCGCACGTCCATCACGCCTTCGCCGTAGGCGGCCCACAGGAACTTCTCGCGATCGAACTCGTCGTTGCGATCGCGCATGTGCTCGCCGGCTGTAACTCCGATCCCCGTGAGCTGCGGATACGTGAGCAGCGTCTCCCGGGTGCATTCCCGCAGATACGCGATCGTCTTGGGATTGTCCTGCGCGGCCGTGATGCCGTACTTGCCCTCAGCGCTGTTTACCAGGACGTTCCAGGTAATCCAGTAGACGTCAATGTTCCGGTCACGGGCGTGGCCGAGCACGCGGCGCCAGAAGGCGATCTTCTCGTCCATGCTCATGCGGCGGACGACTTCGTTGTTCTCGAGCACTTGCGGCGCCACGAACTGCGGCTCCCTCCATGCCCCGGGCTGCGATACCGGCTTGATCGTCGGCACGCACACGTCCTCGAGGGCACAATCCGGATAGCTTGGGCATTTGACGATCGACGGGAAGGGGTGCGGGTTCCACAGCGTCAGCGTGTTGTAGCGATGCCGGGCCATGGCATCGAGAAACTCTTGCCAGAAGTCGAAGCTCCACATCTCGGCGATGTTCTTCTGCGCGGCGTCGCCCGTGTCGTCGTAGCTCGGCGTGCGGGCATCCAGTGGGATGTTGAACTTGATGCCGCGACGGGCGATGAAGGGTTCCTTAGTCACGCTGTGGATCGCGCCGAGACGGCGGTGCTGACGGACGGCTTCGGCCAGATGCAGACCGCCGTACATGGCACCGGCCGGATCGGGTGCCGTGACCTCGAACGCCAGGCCGGCGGCCTGGAGCGAGTATCCCTCCGGCTTGAGGCCCAGCTTCGGATCAACCTTCAGTTCAACCGTGACGTCCTCCGCCCCGATCTCCGTGAGCGCCGCCTCGATCTCGCGGGCGGCGAAGTGGAGTTGCGGCGACTTCCGATCGTATTCCAGCCGAACGGTTCGCGCTTCCGCATACTCCAGCAACACGATCTCGTAGTTGTTGAGTGTCGGTACGGCAATAAGGACCCGCCCGTGCTGATCCACCTTGAACCGCAGCTCGCGCCCGTCACTCAAGAGGCGAACGGACTTCACACGGTTGCCCGGTTGAATGTCCAGCTCCACGTGGTGGATCGGCGTGGGCGGATGAATCGCTTTGCCGCGATGGCCGGTGTGATTGAACAGCGCGACCCATTCGAACCGGCCGTCAACGTCTTTGCGGTGCGTTACCTCAACCAACGGCGACGCGCTCACGCGGAGCTTGCGGTTGGCCTCCAGCAGGCCGTCCAGCGCCCCCATCACCAGCGCCGCATGCCCCTGGTGGCATTGCCGCTCGTAGTGAAAGCCGATCGCGAAGGTGAAGCACGCGGCGGCGCCCTTGCCGCACTCGTTGAAGAGCAAGGCGGGGTGATCGGACACGTTGCGGTAGTAGCACTTCTCCGGCGGGCCGAACATGTCGCCGGGAATCAGCCGCAGCAGCCCTTCCGTCTTGCCGCTCGCCTTGTAGACGCCGAATGGACCCTTGAGGAACACAACGTCGAGCTTCTCGAGCGGCGTCTTCTTCAGACGAGCCTTGTCTTCTCTGCGGATGCGGACGTACGAGCCGGGCTCGGCGCCACGCGTCTCCACCAAAGGAACCTCCCCGAGACACGCGAGCGCAGACGGCACGGCGCCGGTCAGCAGCAGCTTGCCGCCGCCTTTCACGTACTCGTCCAAAGCCGTGCACTGCGGCCCGCTCAAGCTCCCAGCGTCGGGCACGATCACAGCAGAATACGGGACTAGCGATCCCGGCTCCAGATCCACGAAATCAAAGGCCACTTGGTTCTCACAGAGAATGTGGAACAACCCGTCGAACTCCTCGCCACCTTGGCTCAACAAGCCGACGTCCGCCGCCGACCGCGTTTGCTTGAGATAGGCTTCGTTGCGGGCGTGAAAACGAAAGAGGGCTGCCGCCTCGTCGAGCCCCGTACGATCTTCCTGTCGTGCGAGCGGCCCGATGCAGTAGAAATCGAGCCAGGCGCCATTCACCATTTCCTGCCACAGCCGACGTACCGTCAGACCTGGGGCCACCGCCGCATGGCGGAAAGGAATGGCAAAGAAATGCACCGACGCATTGGCAAGTTGCTGCCTGCCATTGGTCGGCAGGCGCAGCTTGATCTTCTGGGTGTCGTGATAGGTCCCGCTGCCCAGAGCGGAGTTCGATTCCGAGCGGATCACGTCCACCCCAGCGTCGGTATAGGTGCAGATGGCCAGCGCGGGCCGCTTCTTCTTCAGAAACGCCTGCACCCGCAGGAAGAGGTCGCGCGTCATCTCCGAGCAGAACTGCTGATACTTCCGATAGGCGGGATCCTTGCCGTCAGCCCGCTTCGGCAATTCCATGGCGCTGAACTCTTTGAAGCGACGCTTGCAGTTCTCGCATTGGCACAAACCGTGATAGTTGCCGCTGTAGTCGCGCGTGCGGTAGCCGATCATGTTGAAGAACACGCCGTCGAGGGGATAGCGGTCCACCGCCTCGCCGAGGATCTTGAACATGTACTCCTGCTGGTAGGCGCCGCTGGGGCAGGTGTGCACTTGCCCGTTGTAGTTGACGTGCCGGCCCTTCTCGCTCACGTATAGCCACTCGGGATGCTGCCGCGCGAACACCTCGTTGATCTTGCTGAAGTCGAAGCGGCCGATCACGCGGATGTTCTCGTCGTGAAGCCGCCGAACCGCCTCGCCGACAAGGTCACCCTCCATGTGCGTGTTCCGCCAGTGGAACTCCAGCTCCGTGGGGTAGTTGGCCACGATGCCGCCGACGTTGAACAGCACCACGTCGGCGCCGAAATGCTTCACGTCGCGAACGTATTGATCGAGATCCATGTCCGCGTCGATCTCGCGGAGGTTGGTTTGCAGCATGCGGTGCGGCTGAAGCCACCAGGGTTGCTCCCCCGCGGCGACAGAGGACACCATCCACAGGACTGTCGCAATCAGGGGCAGCTTCCTCAGTCGATACATCGGATAACCTCTTTGTTGCGATCTGTCGTTCATCCTTCGAAATACACACCGTCGTCTTCGAGTGTCTCCCTGAGCAGCTTGTAGGGCAGGTCTCGAGTGCCGCAGCTTCTGCCGGCACAGAGCGCCGCGGCGGTGCCCGCGGCCTGGCCTTGTGCCATGCAACTCACGGTGTTCCGCGTAGACATGTGGGCTCGCTTGTCCGACGTAATCATCATGCCCGCACACATCAAGTTGTCGATCCCCTTGACGCGCTGCGCCCGGTACGGAATGCCGTAAGTTCCCCCGTCCTTGATCTTCAGCCGCGGGGCGTAGTCATGAAATCCGTACGCCGCCACGTCATCGTCGAAGTGCCTGCCTTCGATGACGTCCTCATGCGTGATGTCATAGTCACAGGTAATGAAGCGGCCGCGCCGGATGCACAGCGTCGGGCTGGTCCTCGCCATGAATGCCTTCTCACAACCCGGCACGTACTTCCTGAACAGTTCGACCGCCCGGGCCATGCGCCGTCGGACTTCCAGCTCGGCTGTGGCCATGTCGTCCCGGTTGTTCACGTTCCCGGGCACCTTGTAATTGCACTTGATGAACATGAGGTAGTTGTCGTGCACGGTCGTGGTTACCGAGGACATCCCGATCTTGCGGGCCTCCTCCCGGAACCCCGGGCCCAGTCCGCCTTGGACCCGCACGACCTTGCCGTCCTCCCCGCTTCTTATGCCGAAGGCAAGCTGGCTCAGTCCGCCGCTTTCCTCGAGGTAGGTCTTGTACCGGTCGATGTCCACGTTGCCGATCCCGACGCTGTTGCAGCAGGCGTAGTCATTGGGCTCGGTGTACTCGGCCCCGGCGTACGCGGCCAGGTCGCCGTAGGCGGTGCAGTCCACGAAGCACTCTGCGAAGACCGCCTCCCGGCCGGACCGGCTGTTGATGATCACGCCGATGAGCCGGAAGCCGTCCCTGATCGCCCCGGTGAGCATCGTATTGACGCACGTCAGCACGCCTGCTTCGGCGAGCATCTCCATGGTCGTCAGCTTATAGAGCTCTGTGTCGATCGCGGTACAGACGGAGTCGAAATCGAGCCCCTTCTTCATCTCCGCGTGTCCCGTGCAGGCACCGACCTTCAGCAGCCGATCGATGATCACCTCCGGGATGCCCCTGACGACCTGGCGTTTCTCGACACCGGGGAAGGCCGTCCACAGGTTGTAGAAGCTGTGCAGGGCGGTACCGCCCTCGGTGACGGTCCCGCCGGTATACCCTTTCGTTTCCACCAGCATGGTCCTCGCGCCGTTGCGTGCCGCGGCAAGGGCCGCCACCACGCCGGCCGTACCGCCACCGGCCACGACCACGTCGAATGACCTTGCGGGCAGCTTTCTTGGTGCCTCATTGAAGTGCTCGGGAAAGTCGGAATCGGACTTCTCATCGCCGGCCAGCGCCAGCCCGGCGGGCACGCCTGCCCCAAGCATCAACATTCGCCGATGGAACTCCCTGCGTTTCATGAATTGGCCCCTTGGCTTTGAGTGTCGTGGGGATCGCGCTCAGATGCCCCCTCGGCGGCCGAGCACGGATTCGCGGCCTGTCTTCCAACTTCCCCATGATTGTGGCAGGTCGAGGCCGGTGGTGGTAGCGCCGCCGGGCGACCGAAGACACCCTTGGAGTTCGAGCGCGTGAGCGCGCGCCTGGGAGCGCCTCAGGCCATCCTGGCGATCGGGGAACCGGAGGGAATCTTATCCGGATACAAGACCCTCCTGCCCAACGCTCACGCGCCCGATCGTGGTCCCCGCCCGTCCTCCCCGGCGCTCGCCGGCGCCGCCCAGTTGCCCGAGAGTCGGGGCGCCGGGGTTGCCGGTCAAATCGAGGACGTGTGGTGGTGGAGTCGGCCGGGCGGCCTGGTTGCACCCCATTCCACCACCTCACTGGGTCGCCCGGCTGCTTCTCGTTACCGCCCGGCCCCCTTCCAACCTCGAGCCGCACTTTCCGCTCGATTTTCTTGACCCCCAGGTTGGGGTCGATTTCCGGCAGAAAACCCCCCCAACAGAGCCAATTTTGGAATTCTTGGGAATTCCGTGTCAGGAATGGGGGTCGAGCGGCTTATTAGGGGTGAATCGTGGGTAGGGTACCCACGGGAGAGCACACCTAGAAAGGGGCACAACAATGAGATGGTTTGTAGCTGGAGTGGCGGCCTTGTTGCTTGTCGTCGGGGTTGGAGTAGCGGACGGAGCAGTTACCGTCCAATTCGACTCAGGAACAACGAATACAACGACTGCCATCACTGGAAGTGGGACAACCGGAGCCAACATGGTCGGCATGGAAGTCGTTGCGTATTTCGACGACAGTTCTTCTGAGTCCGCAACTTGGGCCGCAACTGGCGTTGATAGTGGGGCGGCCAGCGGCACAGGTTGGTCGCTCAGCGAAGCAGGAGACACGTGGGATAGCAATTGGACGCTTTCCAACAGTTCGACGAAAGGCATCGCTAGTTTGCGGATCGATGCCGGCCTCGGGGATACCGCGTTCGACACTTACTTCAACGACTTGTTCGGCACCACCAACTCAGCCCGTGGAAAAGATTTCGCAGTGACCGGTGGTCTTGTGCAGGCGTACGGGGAACTGGACATTCTGGCGACCTATAAAGACCTTGTTGCCCTGACGGGTAACCCACCTGTCGGGGACCTCTACCGTCGTCTGAAGATTGACTTCACGAACTCTGCGTTTGCCAGCGGCAGCTCCAATCTTACCTTTGTCGCTGATACTGACAACTTCGAGTTCGCCGGAGATCTCCAAGTTGTCCCCGAGCCCTCGACCCTCCTCGTCTGGTCCCTGCTCGCATCCCTCGGTATCGGCTGCGGGGCGTATCGACGGAAGAGGTAGGTCGGCCGCGCAATCTCGAACCTCAGAGCCCCGTCGGCCGCAAGCTGGCGGGGCTTTCTCCCGTTGCTTTGAGCCTGGGCTCATTCGTCTTCGAGAAGTCGAACCCATGCCCGAAAACGCGCAAAGCGACGGATCGGGATGCCTGGCCACGGCGCCGAAAAAGCCCCGGGAGAGTGTCGACGGGCTTTCGCGCCGCGTTGCGCTTGGTCTGTGTGAAGTACGGAAACGACGTGGGGTCCACGATCGACGCAAGAGGCGTAGGCAAGGGGCACTGCTCACCGTGATCGTGATAGGTGTGTGCGTGCTGTTGCTAGGCGTCGTGGCCCTGGCCTTTCTGATTTGAGACTCAAACGAGTTCCCCCTGCGGCGAATTGCAGCCGTGGTTCCGACGGAAGCGGTAGCTCGGCCCCGCAATCTCGAACCTCAGAGCCCCATCGGTCCTTGCCGGTGGGGCTTTTCAATGCGCGCTTGCCCGCCGGTTCGCCAAGCCGGCGGCTATGTCAATTCAGATTGTCAAAGAATGCCGTTGGCTTGGTCCGCTCCCACGCGTTCGTTGCTTGGGGGCTAGCTGATCACCCGGCATCCGCGGTTTGATATACTGACCGGCGTATCGCAGAGCGCTGGAAACCTTGCTGAGGATCCTTTGGCTCCGGTTCCGCACTTTCTACGGTTGGATTCGCAAGAGTTCGTCCTGTCTAGGTTGGCTCTGCTGGATTCTTCCGAATCCGGCTACGAAGGGGGTCGTCATGAGAGTACACAGTACGGCGTTGTTCCCGGTCTGCGTCTTGTTGGTCGGCGGGTCCGTGGCTGCCAGCCCGTGGATCTGTCTGGAGGCGGAAGAATTCGAAAAGACCGACGCCCAGTGCCGGAACTTCGGTGGTGTGGTTGGGGTCGTGTTCCCGAAGACCGAGAGCTCTATCCATACATCGGTCGAATTACCGGGCAACGTGACGGCGGAGGTCTGGGCGCGGGTCTACTTTCCTTGGTCGGGTCAAGAGGCCGTCTCGCTGAGATTGGACGACCGGGAGTTCCGGATTGTGGCGAGAACGGCAAGCGCGGGCGGGCGCTGGGACGTGGGCAACTTCCAGGTCTGGCATTGGGTCCGAGTTGCCGGCCTGCCGCTCGCCGCGGGCAAGCACGAGCTTTCGCTGGCCCCCGCGGCATCTTCGGGACAACGTGTTGACCGGGTGGTGCTGCACTGGGGCGAGGAACCGGCGTGGTTGTGCTCCTGGTTCGGCGGAGGCGCCGTGTTGCCGAACCCCGTGGCCGAATGGGACCCCGCGGCAAGTCTGGTCGTTCCCGCCGTCGACTGTGCCGAGTTCGAGGCCGACATCGAAACCCTGGGGAAGCACAAGGTGGCCGTGCTGCGCAACGACGCCGATCGGCTGGTCGCCGTGTTCAAGACACGCAGCGCCGTCCGCGCCTCGGTTTGGGCCCGCGTCTGGTTCGAGGCCAAGAACATGTACGAGGGCCTCACGATGCAAGAGATGGCGAGCAACCTGTACGTGGCCGTCGACGGGGAGGTGCGCAAGACGGTCTACGAGCAGAACGCCCGCCAGTGGCATTGGGTCGCTCTTGACGAACCTCAGCAGCTCGGGGCAGGCGTACATCGGATCGCACTTTACAAGTGCGGTCTGCCGGTGAAGGTGGCCTGTGTCGTCGTCCACGCCGGTGAGGACGCACTCGACCAGCCTTGGTTCCGTTCGCCGGCGCCGCCGAACCTGCCGTTTTCCATCGCGGCCGATCCGGAGGTTGGCCGGGCCGGGCACTGGCGGGTTCATTGCCCCGTGCCGGTTGGCGAAATGGGGCTGCTGGGGGAGCGCGAGGGCCCGGCCAAGTGGCCCGTGCGAGTCGAATTGCCGGGCGCGGCAACCGTCGTCGACTTGGAGCGTGTCGTGGGCATGGCTGAAAACCCCGTACACGGCGACCGGACGCCGCACCAGCAGGTCAGTCTGTGGGTGAAGAACTCCGGCGTCCCGCCGGCGGTCAGCCTGCTGTACACGGATCGCAACGGCGAGGCGTTCCTGCAAAGGCTGCACGACGAGTCACCCTGGACCGGCTGGCGACTGCTGTCCGCAAACATCCCTTCGCGAATCGAACCCGGCGAGGCCGGTTTCGACGGCACCGGATACGCCACGGAGGCAGCCGTTACGCCGCCGGCCGACGCGGCAGCGTCGTCCGCTTCGGCGGTCGGTGTTTCTTTTGCAGGCGGCGATCGGAACGCCACGCCCGACTTCCCGCTCGATGTGCGGGCAGTGCGCTTCGTCAAGCCGGCCGGCGCGGGCGAGGTCGTCGTGGGGGAGCCGTTTTGCGAATCCCCGTTTGCGCTGCGCCTGCGGCTCGCCCGCCAGACGGAGGCCGAGGCCGCGTTCCACGCGGAGGTGCGAAACGGCAGCCCCGCCGAAAAGGTCGCGCGCCTGGAGTATCGCTTCGGCGACCGGCTGGCCGACTTGACCGAGAAGGCCGTGCAGGCAGCGCTGTTTCAGCGCCGCGACGTTGCGGTCCGTGCTCGGTCGGCCGCCGCCGTCCCGATCACGCTAAAGGCTTCGCATCCCGGTATCTACTACGTCGAGTGTCACGTGGGCCGAGGGCCGGCGGTGCGTCGCTACGTCGCTTTTGGCGGCGATTGGGAAGACCGGCTCGCCGAGCTCCGTCGCGGCTGGGAACGTGAGGCCGGCGCCATGCGTTTTTCCGGCGACGGGCAAGACCGTCCTTTGAAGAGGGCCGACGGGCGCCCGTTGCGCCCCGAGGAAGTGGCGGCGGAGTACGGGGCGGAGAAGGGGCTGGCCGTGCTCGACGACGGCTCGGACGTCTGTTCTTTGGAGTACGCGGCCCGCCGCGACTTCGCCCATCCCATAAAGCCCCGCGGCTACGATCTTTCCGACGAGGCGGGTTGGCCGCACGTTCATGTGCCCAACGGCGTGCTGGCGATCGACCCGGCGCTGGGGCGAGCGAAGTTCGCCGAGGCCGACCGCCGCCGGCTCAGCCTGCGCTCGGCCCTTGCGACCGGCTTCGGCGTGCCCGGGCCTCCGATTGTGGTCCGAGGGCAATTCGCATATCCCGGCCCGGGGGAAGGGCATTACAGCGTCGTCGATTGTACGGACAAGCGACACCCGCGGGTCGTGAGTCAAATCGCCTCGTGGTACTTCTCCCACCGGCTGCTGCCGCTGGGCGACCAAGCGTACTTCGAGTCATCGCGGCGGGGCCTGATCCTGGTTGACGACCTGTCGAACCCCTACTGCCCGGGGCCGCTGAGAAACGTCCGTTTCGACCGTGGGACGTGCGGTCGGATGACGCACGTCTTTGAGAAGGAGAAGATCGGGTATTCCACCGGTGGGCGCGAGCCGGCGCTGCGGATATTCGACCTCTCCTCGCCTCTTTATCCTCGCGAGATCGGAAAGACCGACGGACTCTCCTCGTTCTTCCCCGTAGGGCGGCGCGGCTTCAGCTATCTCGAAGACACCGTGCGGGTTCTCGACGTCACGGACCTCCGCAAGCCCAAGTTGCTGCCGGGCGAAATCCGGCGCGAGACATCGGACGACGGCAAGAACAAAGCCGGCGTGTTCGCCGTGTCCGAGGACATGGTGGCCCTGCTCACGGGGCGCAGGATCGACGTGTATCGCTACACCGCCGAAAACACCTTGGCCGCCGAGAAGGCCGCCACGTTCGACGTGCCCGAGGGGTCGGGACGGCACGTCTTCGGCACCTTCCAAGACGGTCTGCTCTACGTGATCGACGGCAAGCACGGTCCCGGCCAGTACAGTCTCAGCGCCGATTCGCCGGCCAGCCGGTGGTTCGTGTTTCGAGTCGGTAAGGAAGAAGTCGAGCAAGTCGGTTTCTACGAGCATCCCTGGCCCAGCGCTTTCGGCAACATCACCGTCGTCGACCAAACCGCCTACGTGAGCGACTACAACTACGGGATGTGGCTCTTCGATCTCACCGATCCGCTCACGCCGAAACGTCTGGGCGGCGCGATCACCGCCGGCGAATCCGACGCGATCTGGATCGACGGCGACCGTGCCTGCCAATGGCAGACGTTCGGAGGGGCCGTGTTCCTCTTGGATATCAGCGACCCCGACGCCCCCTCGCAGCTCGGCGCGTATTGGGACGGTGCCTGGGTGCCGTACGACAACACGCGCCGCGGCAATCAGACGGTGGCCGGCAAGGACGGCTTTCTCTACATTCCCCGCCAGCGGCGCGGGCTATTGGTGGTTGACGTACGCAACCCGTCGGCGGCCAAGGTTGTGGCTGATTTCAAGGACGAGAGCAACGAGCCGTTGACCAACGTGCGCGGCGCGTGCATCGACGTGTGGGGAGATCGGGCCTACGTGCTGCTGAAGGAGAAGCTTCTGGTTTACGACGTCGCCGAAGCGGCACGGCCTCGTCTGGCGTCGCATCTCGCAATCCCCCCGTCCGACGTGCTCTGCGCGAAGGGCAAGCTCCTGTACTTGGGCCACCGCGACGGCGGTTTCGCCGTGGTTGACGTTGCCAACGCCGCTCAGCCCTCCGTGCTGGCAACGCTCGACCTGAAACCCCACGGGCCGGCGGAGATGAGTCAGGTGATCTCGGGTCTGACTGTAGCGAAAGGGCACGCCTATTTGACGGGCCGCGGCCCGCGAAATCAGGGGTCCAATTTCCTCCACATCGTCGACGTGCGCAATCCCCGGCAGCCGCGCTGGGTCGACACCTACGATCCCCGGCCCGAGTTGCCGGACGCGCCGTGCTCGATGTGGTCCGACTTCTATCAAGACGTGATCGCGGACGGCGATTTCCTGTTCATTGGCGACTACGGTGAGATTCAGTGTCTTGACATCTCGGAACCGACGAAGCCGCAACTGTTCGACGTTCTGCACGTCGGCTTCCAGTGGTCGGTGGGCCGCAAGAGAGGCGAGCACCTGTTCGTCCCGGCGCTGAGCGGGCTCCTCGTGCTGCGCTCCCCAAACAGCAGCCAGGCCCCGGTTGGAAAGCTGAGACTCGAGGCGCGGTTCTGAGGGAATCTTGGAGGAAAGACACTCTGCGCCACGGCCCGGCATGGGTCGCTTCGCTCACATCTACGACCGGAACGGCGGCGTAATCGATGGCGCCGAGGCCCGCCGGCCCGCCCGTTCGGCATCACCGCTTGGGAGGACTACGTGCTGATCGTTTGCACGCACGGCAGCCGCGTGCCCCGCTGCCGGTTGCGCCCTCTCCAGCAGCAGGATCTCATTTGTGCAGGAATTGGCTCAGCGGCGGGCTGGCATCGCTGTCCCCGCGGGCCTCCGCCGTGTCGTCGCCCGGCGCTCGTCGCACGCAGCGAAACCCGACGGCATCCTGGGCAAAACAAGCGTCGGCGAAGCCCGGGTCCTCGCCCACGCGGCGTGCCGCGCGGCAGGCATCCGCACTACAGTTCCAGGCGCCGCCGCGGAGCACGTACCGGTTCCCTTCCTCCGGACCGCGGGGGTTCTTCGCCGGACCGTGGCCGTAGTAGTCCTTGTCGTAGAAGTCGTTGCACCATTCCGCCACGTTTCCGTGCATGTCGAACAGCCCCCAGGCGTTGGGTTCCTTCTGCCCGACCGGGTGCGTTGTCTTGCCCGAGTCGTCGGCGAACCAGGCGTAGCGTTTCAAGAGCCTGGCGTCCGAGCCGAAATGGTATTCCGTGTCGCTCCCGGCACGGCAGGCGTACTCCCATTCCGCTTCGGTGGGGAGCCGGTAGCCGTCGGCTTGGAAGTTGCACTTGCCCGTTTCTTCGTCGTAGCAGGGCTCGAACCCCTCCTTGCGGGACCGCTCGTTGCAGAGCAACGCGGCAATGTCCCAACTGATCATTTCCACCGGCCGGTCGGGTCCTTTGAAGTGAGAGGGGCTGGCGCTCAGAAAGGGATTGCCGCGTGCCAGCTCCGCGAACCGGGCCTGGCTCATTTCATAGCGGTCCATGAGGAAGGCGTCTATCTCCACTTCACGGACCGGCCTTTCGTCCGCTTCGCTGCCCGGGTTCCCCATGGTGAACCGTCCGGCGGGAACCACCACCATCTCGATGCCGGTTTCCGTCGTGATGACCCGGGGGGCTTCGCCGGCGGCCGCGGGCGCGTCGGAATCCTGCGCGGGCCGCTCGACCTTGCGGCAGGAAGCGGCCGCGGCGACCGCCAGCACCAGCAGCCCGATGGTTGCCCGGGCAACCCCCGGTCGGCGCGCCGGTCGACCGGGCCGGGCGAGCTTCGGCATCATGGCGATTCCTTTCCCGGGGGCACCCAGTCGGGTTCCTTGTTGCAGTTGCCGTCGGTGGTGATGCGGAGGAACCGGTTGGTCGCCGAGGCATCGGCCACGTAGATGTCCCAGCCCTCGGCCCGGACACCCACGATCTCGGGAATCCGTCCCATCCGTTTCGTTTCCGGCCCTCGGCTATAGGTGACGTACTTCCCGCACGGCGACCAATCGACGTGATAGATCTTCATCGGCTTCTCGCTGGTCACGACGTCGCGGGCTCCGATGACGCGGCGACGAGACCCGCTGAAGTCCAGATCCCCGATCCGCAGGGCCCAATCGCTGGGCCCCCAGGCCACGTGTTTCCCGTCCGGGCTGACGTCCGGCCGACAGCCGGGAATCCCGAGGTTGTAGACCCCGGGACCGTCGGCTTCAATCGCCAGGATGCCGTGCCGCAGTCCCATGCCCGCGTGAACCGTGGCCAGGAACCACTTGCCGTCCGGCGACCAGCACGGATTGTAGAGGTGGTGCAGGTCCTTGTTCGGGTGCTCTTCCGTTCGCCCGGTTGCCAGGTCGTAGAGGAAGATGCCCTTGGTGGCGTAGTCGGTGTAGGTGAATTCGTCCGATTCGCCTTTCAGATAGGCGATGGCGGTTCCGTCGGCCTTCCAGCAGGGCTGCCGGGCGTTGGCGGCCACCAGCGTGCGGCCGGTGCCGTCGAGGTTCATCACGTAGACGTTGCGGACCTTCGAGGCCCCTTGCCCCTCGTCCGAGACAAAGCAGATCTTCTTGCCGTCGGGCGAGGCGTGGGGATACAGCTCGTGGCGATCCGGCGTATGCGTCAAGTTGACGGGATGCGAGCCGTCGGCATGGACCAGGAACAGCTCCCAGTTGCCATCGCGATAGGTTTCGTACACGATCTTCGCCGGCAGGGCGGCCAGCCTCTCGGAAAGCTCGTCTGCCGATGCCGACGGAAGTTGGCTGCCAGACAATCCGCTCGCCAAGAGCGTCAGGAGTGCCGTTCCCAAGTACAGATGCTGCCTTGATGCCATCGTTTCGGTCTCCACGGGACAGGACAAGCCGGGCCGACGCCGGCAGGGTTCGGCAAACGCGTTTTTCCAGGATACACCGGACCATGATACGCTGTCGAGACTGTCCCGGACACGCGTCGGACCAGATTGCCACGATCCGCGGATAGGATATAATTGCCGCATTCGAGGGGCGTTTAACGAAGTCGCGGGGTGATCCGATCCACCGAGGGGATGGGAGCATGTCGAAAGTACTGATCGTGGACGATTCGGCCGTGGACCGGCAGGTTGTGGGTACACTGTTGGCAAAGCACGGCGGGTGGCAGGTGGAGTACGCGGAGAACGGCAGCGACGCGCTGGCGCGGATGAAGCGCGCCCGTCCCGACCTGCTGGTCACCGACCTGCAAATGCCGGAAATGGACGGCTTGGAGCTGGTCGCAGCCGCCCGGATCAACTTCCCGGAAGTGCCGGTCATTCTGATCACCGCCTACGGGAGCGAGCTGCTGGCCACCGAGGCATTGGAGCAGGGCGCGGCCAGCTACGTTCCCAAGTCGCGGCTTGCCGAAAAGCTCTCGGAGACCGCCGAGGAGGTGCTCTCGCTGGCAACCGCCGAACGCAGCTACAATCAGTTGATCCATTGCCTGAATGCCACGGAATTCGATTTCTCAATGGAATCTAACCCCGCGCTCATCGAGGCCCTGGTGAACCTGGTGCAGGAGATGGTGCTGGGCACGGGCTTCTGCGACCGGAGCGGTCGGCTCCAGGTCGGGGTGGCGTTGAAGGAAGCGCTGGCCAATGCCCTTTACCGCGGCAACCTGCAGCTCAGCGGACCGTTGCCCGCGCCGACCGACGGCTCCGTCGAACAGCGCCGGGAAGAGCCGCCCTACCGGGACCGGAAGGTGCACGTCAACGTGAAGCTCCGCCGGGACGAAGTGCGGTTCGTCGTCCGCGACGAAGGGCCGGGGTTCGACGTCGCCGCGTTGCCGGAGGCGGACGACCCCAGCGCGGTGGTTGCCGAGCACGGACGCGGCCTCTCCTTGATGCGATCGTTCATGGATGAGTTGCGATACAACGACGCCGGCAACGAGGTAACAATGGTCAAGCGCCGCCAGGACGCCTGTGCGGCCGATGGCGCGGACTCGTGATTCTGGTCGGACAGGTTGCTTATGGATATACGGCTCGTCATAGCCACGGGAAAGCACGCCGGCAAGGCGGTACGGGTCGCGCGCGACAAGTTTTTCATCGGCCGCTCGCCCAAGTGCCATTTGACGATCACCAACGACGCGGTCAGCCGCCACCACTGCGCGATCCTCGTCGGCAAGGGGGTTGTCGCCGTCCATGATCTGGGCAGTCGCACCGGAACGTTCCTCAACGGCGAGAAGATCGAGAAGCAGAAGAGGCTTCGGTCCGGGGACAAGGTGCGCGTGGGTCCCTTCGAGTTTGAGGTGCGACTGCCCTCGAAACGCGATCCGGGCGGCAAGCCGGCGTCAAAGCCCGCCACGGCCATCCCGGGCGCCACGACGGACGACGATGTGCTCCGATGGCTCGCCCAGGCCCCGACAAGGCCCGCGGCGCCGTTAGAACCCGACGAGGAGGCACTTGAAGAAGCCGAGCAAGAGGAGGAGGGCGAGGACGAAGGTCCGATCGACCTTTCCGAGGAGGAAAAGGAGGAACGCAGAGTGAGTGGGGACATCGTGGGCGTCTCCAGCTCTCGACAGGCGAAGCGCGCCTCCGACACGCCCCGCAACGCCGCGGCAGACGCCATGAAGAAGTTCTTCGGCGGCGGTCAATAAGGTATGTATCCGCGGTGCTCAGCGTGCTTGGCGACCGCCCACTTTCAGCACTTGCGAAATCAGGTCGCGTGTGAGTCTCCGTCGGGAGATTGGCTCACCCGCTTTCATCCCCCATCCTTTCCTAGCGAACGAAGGAGCAACCATCATGAGTTATCGGACCGTCAAAACGCTGGCGCTGCTGGCATCCATGAACGTCCTGCTAGGGACGCCCTTTGCGGTTGCCGCGGGCGCCCTGAAGACGCATCGCGTCTTTTCGAGCAACATGATCTTGCAGCGGGACAAGCCGATCAGAATCTGGGGCTGGGCCGAGCCGGGCTACAAGGTGTCCGTCCAGTTTGGCCGGGAGAACGCCGAAGCGACCGCCGGCGGCGAGGAGGGCCGGTGGGAAGTGACTTTCCCCGCCCGGGAGGCCGACGCGACGGGTCGGAAGCTGACCGTCACCGCCGGCGAGGAAACGATCGAGATGGACAACGTCGTCATCGGCGACGTGTGGGTGATGAACGGCCAGAGCAACATGGCCTTTGGACTTAACGGGACGCTAGAGGCAGATATGGAACGCGCTCAGGCGCATCTTCCGCTGCTGCGTCAGTTCCGCATCTCGCCCAACGAGTCGTACACACTCGAGGAGGACCTGCCGGACGACAAGGTGGAGGGCTGGAACGTCTGCACTCCGGAGACCGCGGGCGGGATTTCGGCGATCGGCTACGCGTTTGGATCACGCCTGCAGCGGGCGTTGCAGATCCCCGTCGGGATTATCGACAACGCGCGCGGCGGGGCGTCGATCGAGAGCCTGGTGCCCCGCCACAAGTTCGATGACGACCCGGTGGCCAAGCGGTATGCGGAGTGGGTCGAGCAGCGCCGGGCCGAGTTCGACTGGGACGCCGCCATGAAGCCGCTCATCGAGAAATGGGAGAAGGACTTCGCCGAGCAGCGCGGCAAGGGCGTGCCCGAAGCCGACCTGCCGCCCGAGCCGACCCGCAAGGACCTCCGCTCCTGGAGCGTGCCCGGGCGGAGCCCCAGCGACGCCGGCGCCTGCTACAACGGCATGTTCGGGGTCTTTAAGGGCCTGAACATCAAGGGCGTGTTGTTTCATCAGGGGTACAACAACGCGATGTCGGGCAACTGCCGGCCGAAGCGCTACCGGGTGCTGATGAAGCTCATGGTCGAGGGCTGGCGCGAAGACTTCAACGACCCGACGCTGCCGGTGGGGGTTATCGGCTTCTGTGCCGGAAGCATTCCGCAGACGCGGGAGAACTTCGAGGGCTGGTCGGTTTCGGGCGGCGCCTATATCCGCGAGGCCCAACGGCTGGGGCTGGCCGATGTTCAAGACCCGGCCAACACGGCGTTCCTGCCGGCGTATGACGTCCAGATTCCGGGACTGCACCCGAAGAAGAAGCGGGCCCATGGTGTCCGGGCGGCACGCTGGGCGCTTAGCCGGATCTACGGCATGGAGATCGACTGGGACGCCGCATCGCTGGTCTTCGCCGAGCGGGACGGCGACCAGATGGTGCTCAGTTTCGACAAGCCCGTGATGCCGGATGACATGTCGACCGTTCCGGAGGGCTTCTCGATCGCCGACGAGTCGGGCAAGTTCTACATGGCCCACGCGGCGTACCCGCTGAAGAAGGACGCGGGGATATGGAACGTCGCGAATAAGAACTTCGATACCACGAAGATCTACGTTTGGAGTCCCCTGGTGAAGGAACCGGTGGCCGTGCGGTACGGCTGGGCAACAAGCCCGATGGGGAATCTGAAGGTGAATGGGAAGGAGTATCTCCCGCTGCACAGCTTCCGCACGGACGACTGGGATTGGCCGGAGAGCGAGGACCCGGCCGAGAGCCTCGTGGACCGCGGCAAGAGTCGGGCCATGCAGCAGGAGGCCGCCGAGCGTCTGGAGTATCGCAAGATGGAGGAGGCCAAGCGAGCGGTCGAGATCCTCGAGCGCCTCGAGACGCTGGGCAAGCCGGCTCCAAAGAACGATTAACAGCAGAAAGAGTTGCCACTTCATCAATCCGAGAAAGGAAGGAATATCGTGAGCAACAGGGCGTTATTCACTGTGGCGTCTCTGCTGGCGACAGCGGTGATAGGCATCGCCAACGCAGCGGCGGCAGAGAAGATCGACTCCGATCCGAAACAGAAGCCGCCCGCCACGAAGGAATCGGTCAGGGAGTTGCAGGAGGACTTCCTGAAACTGAAGTTCGGCATGTTCATCCATTACAACATGGCCACGTACAAGGGGGTCCAATGGGTCGCAGGCTACCACAGCCCCGCCGACTTCGATCCCGGGGTGGATACGATCGACACGGACGCGTGGGCCGACGCGGCGGTTTCCGCCGGCATGACGTACGGGGTGTTGACGGTGAAGCACGTCGCGGGCTTCTGCCTGTGGGACAGCAAGTACACGACCTACGACCTCATGCACCCTGATTGCCCGTACAAGAAGGACCTCGTGGCCCAGTTCATCGAATCGTTCAAGAGCCGCGGATTGAAGGTGGGGCTTTACTATTGCTGGCGCCACCCGGGATTCGGCGATCCCGGGAAGCACAAGGTCCTGCCGCCGGAGTGCGACCCGGCGACGCACACCATGGAAGAGCAGATCGAGTTTCAAGAGAAGCAGATCGCCGAGCTTGTTGAGAAGTATCCGGACGTCTTCTACGTCTGGAACGATGCCCTCGATCCGCAGATCATGCCCGCCGAGGAGGCACAAGCCTTCATCCGAAGCCTGCGTCCCGACGTACTCGCCAGCTCGAACTGGTGGAGTTGGGGTAAGAAAGGGACGCCGTACCTGGATATTGCCGTCAAGGAATTGAGGGACTTTCCGGAGGACAATACGGCGCCGGGCGAGACGTGCTGGAAACTGGAACGGGGATGGTTCTGGAGCGAGGGGTCACGGGCCGGATCGGCAAAGGGCGTGACGGGGCACATGGCTACGGCCCACGCCAGGAATTCCAACTTCCTGCTCAACGTCGGCCCCGACAAAGAAGGCAAGATCATCGAGTCGAGCGTCGCGACGTTGGCGGAAATCGGAAAGCTGCTGGATCGTAAGGCGTCCCCGAACCGTCCCAAGTGAAGATAACCGCCAAGAATCGCGGCGTCGTCGAATACGGAAAGGACCGGAAGGGGCATGGTTGACGAAATGAAGACGTTGTGGATAGCGGTGTGCCGTGTTTCGCTCAGCGCGGTGGTCGTGACGACGACCGCGTTTGCACAGGATGCCGTCCGCGTAAACCTCGCCAAAGCCGATGAAGCAACGCTCCCGTTGGCCGGGACGTGGAGTTTCCGTCTCGATCCCGAAGACGTCGGCATTGCGGAAAAATGGTTCGCCCGGGAGTTTGACGATACCGTCCAACTGCCCGGCACCACCGACGAGAATCACAAGGGCATCGAGAAGGACGAGCAGTGTATCGATCGGCTCTCCCGAGTGTGGTACTGGAAGGGGCCGGCGTGGTACCGGCGCCGCGTGACGATTCCCGACGCCTGGAAAGGCAAGCGAATCACGCTGCTCCTGGAGCGGACCAAGAACACGCGGGTCTGGGTCGATGAGACTTTTTGCGGTTGGGAGGATACGCTCAGCGCCCCGCAGTATTTTGACGTGACCGGTGCGATGACGCCGGGCGAGCATACGATCACCGTGCTGGTCGACAACGCCCGGCTGCCGCCGGTCGGCCCGTCCCACGCGGTCGATGAACGGACGCAGACCAACTGGAACGGCATCGTCGGCAAGATGGAACTCCGTGCCACGACCCCGGTCTGGCTGGAGGACGTACAGGTCTATCCGGACGTTGAGAAGAAACAGGCGATGGTCCGCGCGATGATCGGCAACATCACGGGAAAGCCGGCCTCCGGGCAGCTCACCGTGAACTGCGAGAGTTACAACGTCGCCGAGCCGGCCACGTTCAAGACGCAATCGGTCAAGGTCAGGGCGGACCAGCGGGAGAACGTCGTGGAGTTCACCTACCAGCCGGGCGACGACGTGCCGCTCTGGGACGAATTCCAGCCGGCCATGCTCCGCTTGCACCTGCGTCTCGAGTCGACGGCCGACGGGGTATTGCACCGCGACGAGCGGACCGTGAGCTTCGGCATGCGCCGCTTCGCCACGCGGCGAAACCAGTTCACCATCAACGGCCGCCCCGTCTTGCTGCGCGGCAAGCTTGATTGTTGCTTCTTTCCGCTGACCGGTTATCCGCCCATGGACAAGGCGGGCTGGCTGCGCGTCTTGTCCATCGCCAAGTCGTACGGGATCAACCACTACCGCTTCCATTCGTGGTGTCCGCCGGAAGCGGCCTTTGAGGCGGCGGACGAGTTGGGGGTATATTTCCAGGCGGAGCTGCCGAACAAGCGCAGCGGTTTCAACGCGCCTGAAAGCGAGGAGGCGGCATATCACAACATCGACCGGCTCGACGTGAAAAGCACTGAGACGAAGGTCTCGCTTTACGATTACGGCAAGCGCGAGGGCGAACTGATCTTCAGACACTTCGGCAATCACCCGTCGTTCGTCATGTTCACCCTCGGCAATGAACTGGGCCGCAGGCAGGGCATGTACGATTTGGTTGCCCATTTCAAGCAAATCGACCCGCGCCGTCTCTACGCCCAGGGTTCCAACAACGTCCACTGGAATCCCAGCCTCGCCGAAGGCGACGCGTTCTGGGTCACCTGCAAGACGGGCAAGACGCTGCCGGTTCGCGGGGCGTTCTTCCAGGGCGACTATCCCAACCCGCATATCGAGCACGCTTCGCCCTCGACCATGGTCGATTACCGTGAGTCGATCGCCGGCGTGCCGGTGCCGGTGGTCAGTCACGAAATCGGGGAGTTTCAGGTATCGCCCGACTTCCGCGAGATTCCGAAGTACACGGGTGTGACGCGGGCGCGGAACCTGGAGATCTTCCGCGAGCGACTCCGCGAGGCGGGGATGCTCGGCCAGGCGCCCGATTTCATGCGTGCTTCGGGCGCGTTGTCGGTGATCTGCCACCGCGAAGATATCGAGGCGGCGTTGCGAACGCCCGGTCTTGGCGGGTTCCATTTGCTCGACATCCAGGACTTTCCCGGCCAGGGCACGGCGCTGGTCGGCATCCTCAACGTGTTCATGGAATCGAAGGGGCTCATTACGCCCGAGGCCTGGCGGCAGTTCTGCTGCGAGACGGTTCCGCTGTTGCGGATGAAGAAGTACACGTGGACGACGGACGAGACGTTCATCGGGCGCCTCGAGGTGGCCCACTACGGCCCGGCCGATTTGCCCGATGCCCGCGTGACGTGGACGGTCACCGACAGTGACGGGAAGACGGTCGCCGCGGGGGCGTTCGGTCCCGTGACGATCGAGCAGGGCAAGGTGTTCGAGGTCGATATGTTCTCGCTGCCGCTGGGCGATTTTGCTGCGCCGCAAGAACTGACGATCACACTGGCCATCGAGGGGACCGGCTATCGCAACGACTACCCGATCTGGGTCTATCCGCCGAAGGTCGACACGAGCGTGCCGTCGGGCGTGATGGTCACCGACAGTTTCACGGCCGCCGCGACGCAAGAGCATCTCGGCGCAGGCGGCAAGGTCCTGCTGCTTCCGAAGCTGGCTCAACTGCCTCACAGCATCAAGGGCTCGTTCCAGACCGACTTCTGGTGTTTCCCCATGTTCCGCCGCGCTGCCGAGAGTCGTGGCATCGAAGTGGCGCCCGGCACGCTGGGCTTTCTTTGCCATCCGAAAACGCCTGCCTTAGCCGAGTTCCCCACGGAGTTCCACAGCAACTGGCA
>Ga0180438_10000591_pt1 | contig 68524 bp, 66 predicted proteins | sample SS_ome_12_FD_132455 | JGI IMG/M metagenome (GOLD analysis project Ga0180438, IMG submission 132455) | Hypersaline lake sediment archaeal communities from the Salton Sea, California, USA - SS_3_D_2 metaG | ecosystem: Environmental > Aquatic > Non-marine Saline and Alkaline > Hypersaline >...
GGAGGTGGCGAACCGCAACGGCCGGGCCGACTGGGTGGGGAGCCTGATTCGGGACCAGCGCGACCCGTCGGGGCTTCTGTACCGCCGGAACCGGTACTATGATGCGATGGCGGGGCGGTTCACGCAGCCGGACCCGATCGGGCTCGCCGGCGGGCTGAACCTGTACGGGTTCGCGGGAGGCGATCCGGCCAACTTCACGGATCCGTTCGGACTGTGCGCGCCTGGCACACCGCCGTGGCTATGTCCGGAGAATTGGCTGGATGCTTTAGCGACGGCTGCCCACGAGGTATCGGAGTTTGTCGGTGGCTTGGCTGGCTGGCTCCCGGGCCTGAAACCGGCGTCCGAGTCCCTAGCAGGGAGGTCCTTCTCGGGTGAACCACTGAGCGGCAGCCAACGCACCGTAAGGGTAGCACAAGCAGCAGGTGAGATTGGCGCTGGCGTTGTCATTGGTCGGGGGCTGAGAGGGGCTAGCGCCGGTTTACGGAAGCTGTTCGCTTCTAGTGGTGGTCTGGCGGACAACTCCGTTATTGGTGTTCGGGCGACGCTTCTGAAGAGCGGCTTCAGGCAGACATTGTCAGAGAACCGGCAAGGGTATCTGTTTGTTAACGAGCTGGGTGAGCAAGTCCGGATCATGCGGGGAGAGTCCGGATGGTACTTGCGTATCCGGAACCAGTATGGAAACTATCTTGACGCGTTGGGCAATCCCGGACCCCGCGATGCGGCGACTCACCTACCACTCTATGATCGCTGAGGCGTGTACGTGAACGATCTTACGTCGATGCAGGCGCTGCTGCGTGCGTACCGAGACCTCTCAGAATGCATAGTGGAAAGGATCGCGTGGCGCGATTTCGGAACCACCGTCGCGATTACTTTCAGGTATATCTGGAAAGAGGACGGCAGGCTGCGCGGGCGAGACGATGAGCGCCTGTGGGTGGAACTTACCTTCAAGCTCGTCCAGGAGTTTCATTTGCGAAACAGCCTCACGCCGCAAGTTGCAGAGGATCCATCGGTCATCGACTGGGGCAGGACTGAGGTCGCGTGGGTTCAGATCTTGGAAGACGAAAGCTCGATGAAGTACGACGGGTATCCTCTACCGTTCTTCCACGCCGAGGTACGGTGGGAAGGGCGCACTTGGATGGATATCGTATTCGCGGAATTGGAGGTTTGCGAGCGGGCTGACACATCTGCCCCAGCTTGATTGCGGCGACCGGGCGGTACACCCAAGAGGGTTCCATCGGCTAGGCTGCGGGTGGTGCGGCCGGGGCAGACGGCGCCGGCGCCGCTACTCGATGCTGCAGGCGCACTTGGCAGCGAGCGAGTGGTGGCTGAACGCCAATTGGAAGCTGGACGAGTGGACGGTGGACGGTCTGTCGCACCACTCCGAGTCCCGGCTCGCCGACTACGTGGCGCCTGAGGTGAGCTACCTCTACAACTACAATCCCCAGGCCGAGCTGGAGAGCCGGGAGCTGCCGCGGACGGACACGGTGGACGCGACGCAGCTGTATCGGATGTACGACGGTGTGGGTAACATGCGGTTCGGCTACGAGAGCAAATGGGAGGGTCAAGTCCCAAGTTTTGTGTAAATTCTCTGACGGTCCTCCCGGATCGTGATGTTCAGGCTTCTCCCGCTTCCTTCTAATCAGGCGGGGTGGTGCTCCAGGAATACCGCCGCTTGATCATCTAACCTTCGCGGCACGTCGTCGAGGCTGCTCATCCAGTTCCGCGAACTGCTCGATGCCAATGGATCCTTCCGGGAACGTGGCGATGATCTCCAAGACCCCGCCCATCGCGGCGATGTAGCTCCTCAGTGTGCTGAGATACATGTCGGTCCGCCGCTCGAGCTTAGAGACGCTCGCCTGTTTCACCCCAAGCGCCCGGGCGAGCTGTTCCTGCGTGAGCGCACGGGCCTGCCGGAGCTCGTGAAGCGGCATCTCCGCCAGCAGCCTGGCGCCGAGCTCGTCGGCGCGCTTCCGCGCCTCGGGCGACATGCGCTTGCGCAACTCGTCGAACTTCTTCCTAGCCATCTATCAAGCCCTCCTTCTTCAACTCGTCCAGGTGTTCGTCGTACAGCCGGTCGGCGATGGGGACGAATTCCTCGTAGAAGCGGTCATCTCCCGCTTTGTTGACGCCGATGAGCAGGATCGCGACCCTTCGGGGATCGAAGGCGTAGAATACCCTGTAAGGATCGCCGCCGTGCTGCACCCGCAGCTCCCGCATGTGCCCGTGGCGGGAACTGTGGACCGCCGAGCTGTAGGGATAGGGTAGATGGGGCCCTTTCCGCTCGAGCAACTGGACGGCAGCCGTGATCGAGATCTGCTCTTCCTCCGTCAGTGTCTCCTACCACCCGGCAAACTCGTCGGTGAACTCCACCGCCCATTCCATAGAGGGAATATAGCTCGGAGGGAATATGGCGTCAAGCCCCAAGACCACTGGGGCGGTGCGCTCGTATCTGGAGAGGTTGCTTCCCAGCACGCGGACAGGCTATTGCAGCTGGCCCCGCCACGCCTGGTTGACAGATTCACTGCAATTGGTATATTCACTATACGGTGAATGTGTCGATTATGGTGAATGAGATGCGGGAAAGAGAGCTGTTGGACGCCGGCTGTCGTCGCCTCGGCGACACCCTGAGAGAGGGGGGCGGGTTCGAGCTGGTGCAGCTTGCCGCCAGGCGCTCGAAGGCTGCGGCGATCTGGGTGATCAGCTCTCTCACCGGAGAGGTACGGGTGGTGGTGGAAGCGAAGACGGCGATCTGGCCGCGCGATGTGGAGCGGGTGGCGGCACAGCTCCGGGCCTACGTAGCGGAGGAAGGGGCGGATCGCTGCCTAATCGTCGCCCCCGCGCTAACCCAGCGCACCCGGGAGCTCCTGCGGCGCTGTGATATCGACTATCTGGATTTGCGCGGCGAGGTGCGGGTGGCGATCCCGGGTCGGCTGCTCGTGCTGGCCGGCGGGGAGAAGAAGCGGTCGCCTGACGGGAGATCGTATAGCAGGAACCGGATCGCCAATCCCTTCCGTGGGAAGGCATCGCGAGTGGTGCGGGCGCTGCTGGCGGAGCCGGCACGGTGGTGGGGCGTCATCGAGCTTGCTGAACGTGTGGACGTGAGTGCCGGTCTCGCGGTCAAGACGCTGAAAAGCCTCGAGGACGAGGCTTACGTTCGGCGAAACGAGGATCGCCAGGTGAGTTTGTCAGACGGGGAGGCACTGCTGCGCCGTTGGGCGGACGCCGCGAGGAATCCGTTTCGCGATGCGGCGCGGTTCACGTCGAGCATACGTGACCCGGACGAGCTGACTGCGGAGCTGTGCAAGGGACTCGAGCGCCTCGGGGTAGCGTACGCGATTACACGATTGGCAGCGGCTCGGTTCGTCGAGCCGTATGCAGCGGCCAGCGTCGTCGACGCGTATATCGACGACGATCCGGACCGGTTGGCCGCAGCTCTGGGCTATCTTCCTGTGGAACGCGGCGAGTCGCTTAGACTTGTCGCGCCGCCGGACGCGGGTGTCTTCCAGTTCACTGAGCGGCGCTCCGGCATCACGATGGTCAATCCAGTTCAGCTGTACGTGGACCTGAAACGGGCCGGAGGGCGCGAGCCCGACGTCGCCGAACGACTCATCGAGAGGCGGTTGCGAGAGGGCCTGACCTCGCGGAGTGAGCCGTGAAGACTCGCTCCACCTACAGTCCGGAGGTCACGCGTCGTGCTCGCCGGGTTCTCGCGGACGTCTTCGCGGCGCTCGGTGAGCGTGCTGATTACGCCGTGTTGGTCGGGGGCGGTGTGCCGGGCCTCTTGCCGCAAACGGCCTTCGAGAACGCGCCGGGCCACGCGGGGACCACAGATGCGGACATCCTTCTGGACCCGCGCGGCTTTACTGCGGATGATTACGAGACGCTTGCCGAGCGACTTCTCGACAGGGGGTACCGATATCGGAAGGACCGCGATGGGAACGACTTGAAGTTCAGCTTCGAGGTGGAAGTCGAGGGCCAAACGGTCGTCGTGGACTTTCTGGCTCCGAGGCAGCCCGACTCCCCAGGTTTTCGGGTGCGGATCCAGCCGGGGTTACACGCTCACGCGACGTCGGCGGCCCATATCCCGTGGCTGTTCGCGGTCGAGGTGACGGTCGAGGACGAACTCCTGCAAGGTGGCCGGTTTCCCGCTCGCGTTCGCGTGGTCGACGTCCCGGGCTTCGTGGTGCTGAAGGCGTTGACATTCAGCGATCGACAGGCGCCCAAAGACGCCTATGACCTCTGGTACGTGCTCACCTACGCCAAGGGGGGCGCGGACAGCGTTGCGCAGCGGCTCTCACCCTACGCTGCCGATCCCGACGTCTCGAGAGCTGTTCGGTTGTTGCGCGATCTCTTCGCCGGGCCGGAATCCGCTGGTCCCGTTGCCGTCGCGGCGTTCGAGGAACTGCGTGGCGAGGAGGCCGATCGGCTGGCCGCACAGGCGTACGCCGTGGTTCAGAGTTTCCTGCGTCGCTGGGACGAAATCATCGCGAACGGTCCGGCGACGTTTGGCTAGCCCGGCAGGTTCTTCAACAAGAGGAAGACGTAGCTCGCCCCGGTGCGCGCGTCTCGTGGTCGCGCGGCCGGGGTAAAGTCGTGGGTCTGGGCGCGGTAGTCTAGGGTACGTTCCGACCAAAAGTGACGGTGTTCCGACCAAAGTCGACGTAGTCCCGACCAAACTCGACGTACATCCGACCAAAATTGGGGTTACGCGGCGCGGGCCGAAGTAGGTAGAGTGGAGACGACGGAGAGTGCCCGAGCCGTCCCAGCCATCTCGAGAGTCTTCTCCGAGTATCGGGGGGCCGCGTCGTCGTCGCGGGCGGCGCCGGCCTCGCAGCGGTCCTGGAGGTCATCATGTGGAGCACGCGTCAATCTGGCCCGGCGCTGCGGGGCCCGCAGATCCGGGCGCGGCTGATCCCGCTGGCGATCATCGTGGTGGCGCTGGCGCACCTGGCGGCGGGAGGCGGCGGTCAGAAGGCGACGCCGGTGGTGACGGTGTTCGATGTGAACCCGGGTACGAGCGTGTCGCGGGGCCTGTGCCTGACGATCGCGCTGGGCGATGCGGCGTCGGAGTGCGGGGACCTGCGGACCCCACAGCGCCGGGCCGGATTGACGCGTGCTCCACATGTTGACCTCCAGGACCGCTGCGAGGCCGGCGCCGCCCGCGACGACGACGCGGCCCCCCGATACTCGGAGAAGACTCTCGAGATGGCTGGGACGGCTCGGGCACACTCCGTCGTCTCCACCCTACCTACTCCGGGCCCCGGCGCGTAACCCCAATTTTGGTCGGATCTACGTCGAGTTTGGTCGGGACTACGTCGACTTTGGTCGGAACACCGTCGATTTTGGTCGGAACGTACGCTAGACCACCCCGCCCACACCCACGAACTCATCCGCCGGCGCGGCATCGGGAGCCGGCTGGTGGGGCACCTGATCGAGAGCGTCCGGGAACGGGAGTCGGACGTTAGGGTGGTGAACGTCCAGCGGGACGATCACGGCACGCAGAGCCTGCTGACCGGCCTCGGCTTTCGCCGCTACGCGAGCCAGTACGAGATGGAGCTACAGCTGTAGGGGAAGCCCGGGGCTAATCCCGGGCTGCCATCTGACTGCGGATCCGCTCCAGCATCCTGACGGCGTTCGTGTTGTCCGGATCGAGCTCCAGCGACCTCTCGTAGTTCTCGATTGCCAGCTCGAATTCGCCAGCCGCCATGTAGGCTTCGCCCAGACTGTCGTAGGGGTTCGAGGCGTCCGGATACTCCTCGACGTTCAGCATGAAGATCTCGATCGCCGCGTCGGTACGCTCGCCTCGCAGCAGCCGGTAGCCCAGCGTGTTCAGCACGTACTCATCGAAGGCTTCCGGCGGCCGGCTGTCCTTCAACTCGCGGTACGCGGCGATGCCCGCCTCGACACCCCGCTCCTCGATCGCTCGCCATACGGCCTCGCGCACGAGCCGCGTCGGCGCGTTGTAGCGCTCGTAGTCCAACCAGGCGGCCGCCGGGTGCGCGCCGCCCACCATCTCGGCGAGCAGCGCCTCCGTTATCGAGTGGCCGTCCTCGCTGTTGTCGAACCAGATCACCCCGACACCGCGCTCCGGATACGTCAGGGTGTAGGCCTTGTAGCCCATGTTGTCGCCCCAATGCCAGAAGGCCCGACCGCTCTCGTTATCCTGCAGGCCGATCCCCAGCCCCCAGGTCACACCGCTGTCGACCTCGATCTGCGGGCTCAGCATCGCGGCCGCCGTTCCATCGTTCAGCAGCGTCCCGTGCAGCGCCGCGATCATGAAGCGGGCGAAGTCGGTTGCGGTGGTGTGGAGGGTGGCGGCGGCGTGTCCTTGGCCCGGACCCGGCTTCCGCTTCTCCAACAGCTCGCCGTCCGCGCTGTGGGGCAGCGCCAGGTTCGCGTCGAAGCGGTCGTCCCAGATGTAGCTGCTGCTGGTCATGCCGAGCGGCTCGAAGACCAGCCGCTCCACCAGCTCCTGCAGCGGCTCGCCGGTGATGTGCATGACGGCCCGCTGCAGGTAGCCGAACCCCTCGCCGGAGTAGCTGAACTCCGAGCCCGGCTCGAAGTCGATGGTCAGGCGGCCCTCCCGCGGTCGCCAGTTCGGGAAGCCGGTCGAGTGGGTCAGGGCCATGCGCGGCGTGATGAGCCTGTGCCGCTCGTCGTGTGCGATGTCCTCGTAGTCGTAGTACTCGGAGATGGGGGTGTCGAGGTCGATCACGCCTTGATCGACCAGTTGCAGCACCGCGTAGGCGAAGACCGGCTTGCTGAGCGATGCCGCCTCGAACACCGTGTTCGCGTCCACCGGCTGGCCCGTCTCGACGCTCCGCACGCCGTAGCCGTTGCTCCAGACGACGGCACTATCGTTCACGATCGCCATCGAGAGGCCCGGTACCCCGCCGCTGTCCATGAGCGCGGGGATGATGGAATCGAGCTCGGCCCAGCGATCCGGCTGCGTGAGCCTGGTCAGGCGATCGGGCGGCTCGCCGCACGACTGGGCGCAGGCCAGGCCGAACAGCAGGGCGAGGGTCAGCGGGTATCGACGCGTCGCTGTCATGGTGACTCCGGGGCTTGGTGGTAAGGGGCTCGTTCCGTTGGATGCCTGTCGGCCCGTCAGGGTTGTAGGTCCGTTGCGCTCCGCTCGCAACCTTAGTACGTGTGTAGCTGTCTCAGCCGATAGCACGCGCCCCGCTAAACCATCGAGATCCGTTCGACAGCCAAGGCAGGCCGACCATGAAGACGGTACCGTGCTTCGCGTTACTTTCCGCCGTCACCCTGACCGCTGCGCTCGAGCCGCGGACCGCGCCCGCGCAGACGCAGGCGTCCGACCTCAGGCTGGGCCAGCCGATAGAGCGGGAGCTGGCCGGCGGCGCGTTACACAGCTACGCGGTCAGCCTGGCGGCCGGTCAGTTCATGTTCGCCGCCGTCGATCAGCGGGGGATCGACCTGGCCGTTACGGTCTTGGGCCCGGACGGCGAGCAGGTCGGCTGGTTCGACACCCCGAACGGCAGCTACGGAATCGAGGGCGTCGGCGTGGAGGCCGAGGTCTCCGGTACCTACCGGCTCGAGGTCCGGCCGTTCAGTGAGGGCGCCGAGCCCGGCCGCTACGAGATCGTGCTCGAGCGGCTAGAGGCGGCGGCGACGACGCCCGAGGGCAAGGTCGACCGGCTCTTCCTCGTCCTGGACCGGCCCGGCTCGCCCGGCGCGGCTGTGGCCGTGGTGAGGGACGGCGAGGCCGTCTACCAGCGCGGGTTCGGGTATGCCGACCTGGAGCACGACGTCCCGATCACGCCGTCCACGGTGTTCGACATCGCCTCGGTATCGAAGCAGTTCACCGGCCTTGCCGTAGCGATGCTCGTGCAGGAGGGTCGAATCGATCTCGACGCCGACTACCGCGAGTACCTGCCCGAGATGCCGGAGTACGAGCATACGGTCACGGTACGGCACCTGCTGCATCACACGAGCGGGATCCGCGACTGGACCAACGCGCTGCCCATCGCCGGTGTCCGGTTCGAGGACGTCATCTCGTTCGACGACATCCTCAACATGGCCAGGCACCAAAAGGATCTGAATTACACTCCCGGCGCCGAGTACTCGTATACGAACACGGGATACAACCTGCTGGCGGAGATCGTCGCACGTGTGACCGGCGAGCCGTTCGCCGATTGGATGGAGGCGAACGTATTCGAGCCGCTCGGCATGGAGAGCACCCACTTCCACGCCGACCACGACAAGATCGTCGCGGACAAAGCCTATTCCTACCGGGCCGACCCCGGTCGCGGTTTCCAGAACGTCGCAAACAACCTGACGGCTATCGGCTCCAGCTCGCTTTACACGACGACCGAAGATCTGGTCAGGTGGGCTCTCAACTTCGAGGATAGACTCGTGGGTGGCGATGCCGTCGAGTTGATGCTCGAGCAGGGTGTCCTCAACAACGGCACGACGACCAGTTACGCCTTCGGTCAGGGTGTCGGCAGCTACAAAGGCGCCCGCACCGTGTCGCACGGCGGCTCGTGGGCCGGCTTCCGGACCCAGTTGCTTCGCTTTCCCGACCAGCGCTTCGCCGTCATCGTGCTCGGCAACTTCAACTACTTCAACCCTGCGACCATGGCGAGCGCCATCGCCGACATCTACTTGTTCCCCGAGGCTGCCGTCCCCGAGGAAGGCGCGTCTGGCGCCGCTGAGCCGGAAGTCGAGGTCGATCCGAGTATCCTCGACGACTACGCCGGCACCTACAGGCTGGGGCCCGGTTGGCTGCTCACCATCACTCACGAGGAAGGCCGCCTGATGGCCCAGGCGTTAGGCGAGGACAAGTTCCCGATGACCGCGGTGGCCGAGAACAGGTTCTGGGTCGAGGCCTACGGGGCGTCGGTCTTCTTCCCGCGGGACCCGGCCGGCGACGTCACCCACATCGGCTACCGCGGCATCCGGGCGCCGCGGGTCGAGCTCTTCAACCCCAGCCCCGAGCAGCTCGACGAGTTCGCCGGCACCTACTACAGCGCCGAGCTCGACACCCGCTGGGAGATCGTCGCCGGCGACGAGGGGCTCGTCGCCCGGCACCGGCGCTACGACGACATTCCCCTCGACCCCGGCGAGCTGGACGACTTCGCCTCCGGGACGTGGTTCATGCGCTACCTGAAGTTCACCCGCGACGACGCGGGCCGGGTCGACGGGTTCCTCGTCACGACTGGGCGCGTCCGCAACCTGCGCTTCGACAGGCTTTAGGTTGGGGGACCTTGACGGTATGTACATACGTACATACAGTTGTGAGCGGAGATCGAATGGGACGCGCGCAAAGCCGCTGGAAATCCGGGAGAGCATGAGGAAGGAATACGACTTCAGCAAAGGCAAGCGAGGCGCGGTGATCCGGACGCCGCCCGGCAAGACGCGCATCACGATTCGTATCGACGATGACGTGCTGGATTGGTTTCGCACGCAGGCGCACGAGGCTGGCGGTGGCAACTACCAGACGCTCATCAACGCAGCGCTGCGTGAATACATGGCGATGAGCGAGGAACCGCTCGAGAAGAGGCTGCGCTCCGTGATTCGAGAAGAGCTCGCGCGCTACGGGAAGAAGGGGAGCGAAAGGGACTAGCAGGTCGCCGTAGAACGTTGGGAACGCTCAGACAGGGAGGCGCCGGGGGACCGACGAGCGGAGTTGGTTTTAGCGACCCGGCACCGAACCTTGAGCCAGCTTTGCGGGTGAACTGCCCGCTGTCCTCGCCGGAAGCACCGACCCCGAGTGCCGGGTCGACCGGAGCGAGCGGTCCCCCGGCGTCGACCGGCCTCCACGGACCTCTCTCCAGCTACCTGCTTAGACGATATCGAGCACCGGGTCGCCCAGTACGTCGGCGCGTGGGGTGACCCCGAGCCCGGCGGCCTGCGACGCGCTCATCCTACCGTGCCGCCGCTGCGGTGCGCCCTCGGCGATGCTCACCGTGACGTAGCTGTTGAAGTCGGTGGCGGTGAACACGAACTCGGGCGGCGTGCTGTGCGCCAGGTGCGCGATCGCGGCGGTGATGATGTCGCCGCCCCAGCTGTCCTCGAGGGTCATCGCGATCCCGAGTGAGACGCAGAGGTCGCGGGCCTGACGCGCCCGGGTCAGGCCGCCGAACTTGCTGATCTTGATGTTGACCACGTCCATCGCCTGGTCGGCGTGGCCGCGCAGCAGGATGGGGATCCCGTCGATGTTCTCGTCGAGCACGAACGGGTGGTCGGTCCGCCGGCGGATCGACAGGCACTCCTCGTAGGTGGCGCACGGCTGCTCGATGTAGACGTCGACGTCGTGTACACCGCGCACCACGCGGGCCGCCTCGTGCTTGAGCCAGCCGGTGTTCGCGTCCGCGATCAGCACGTCGCCCGGCTCCAGCACCGAACGCACCGCGCGGATCCGCTCGATGTCAACCTCGGGATCGCTGCCGACCTTGAGCTGGAAGCGACGGTACCCCTCGGCCCGGTAGCCGGCCACCTTCGCCGCCATCTCGTCGGGCGACTCTTGCGAGATCGCGCGGTAGAGGACGAAGTCCTCGCCGTAGCGGCCGCCGAGCAGCGTGCAGACCGGGAGTCCGGCCACCTGGCCCAGGATGTCCCAGCACGCCATGTCGATCGCCGACTTCACATACGGGTGGCCCAGCAGTGCGGCGTCCATCAGCCGATTCAGCCGCTCGAGCTGCGTCGGGTCGGCGCCCAGCAGGTGCGGGGCGAGCTCAGCGATGCCGGTCCGCGCGCCCTTCGCGTAGGCCGGCAGGTAGAACGGCCCCAGCGGGCAGACCTCGCCGTGGCCGACGACCCCTGCATCGGTCTCGACGCGTACGACCGTGCTGTCGAACACCTCGACCGACTTACCGCCGGACCACTTGTAGCTGCCCTCGTGCAGCGGCAGGTCGACCTGGTAGGCGGCGATCCTGGTGATCTTCATCGTCGGGCTCTCCGTCGCGGGTAGTTGGGCCGGGCGCTAGGGCAATCTGGCATCGGTTCGCCGCTGGCGCGACGGGAACGCCGTACCGTGTCCAGCGGGGCGGGGAGCCGGTCGGGCGATTCCAACTCGCCTGGCTCGTGAAGGCATCTAAGGGAGAAACCGGCCGTAGCGTGTCAGGAGCCTAAGGGAGGTGACTCGAGATGGCCAGTCTGTGGCAGGACGTGAAGTTGAGCCTGCGGATGTTGCGCAGGAACCCGGGATTCGCGCTCGTCGCCGTGCTGACCCTGGCGCTGGGCATCGGAGGGACCAGCGCGATCTTCTCCGTCGTCAACGGCGTGCTGCTGCGACCCTTCCCGTACCGCGACCCGGACCGGCTGGTCGTCGTCTGGGAGCGGAACCTGAGCCGGGGCTTGCCCTACATGTTCGCGTCGCCGCCGAACTATGCGGACTGGCGCGCGCAGAACGACGCCTTCGACGCGATGGGGGCGTTCAGCCGCGGACGCTACATCCTGGAGGGCGAGTCGGAGTCGAGCGTAGTTCGCGGCGCCTCGGTGACCGCCGGGATGTTCTCGGTGGTCGGTGTCGCGCCGGCGCTCGGCCGGCCGTTCAACAGCGAGGACGACCGCGAGGGCAGCGCCCCGGTCGTGCTGCTCAGCCACGGATGTTGGCAGACCCGCTTCGGCGCGGACCCCGACGTACTGGGGCGATCGATCAGGCTGGACGGCATACCCCACACCGTGGTGGGCGTGATGCCGCCGGGCTTCGAGTTCCCGCCGCCCATCGTGCTGGAAGGCGCGATCCCCACCGAGGAGACGGAGCTCTGGGTGCCGTTCGCCGTCGACATGGAAGCCGGGAACCGGGCGGCCCACTTCATGACCGTGATCGCTCGGCTGAGGGACGGCGTCGACCTGGGGACGGCCGGCGCGGAGATGAGCGCGATCGCGCGTCGCCTGCAGCAGGAGTACCCGGCCTTCAACGCCGGCTGGGACATCAACCTGACGCCGCTGGACCGGCAGGTGCTGGGCGATGTCAGCGTGCAGCTGCTGATCCTCTTGGGCGCCGTCTGCCTGGTCCTGCTCATCGCCTGCGTCAACGTGGCCAACCTGCTGTTGGCCCGGGGCACGACGCGGCTCAAGGAGTTCGCGTTGCGCGCCTCGTTGGGGGCCGGCCGCGGCCGGCTGCTGCGGCAGCTCGTCACCGAGAGCCTGGGTCTCTCGCTGCTGGGCGGCCTGGCGGGCTTGGGCGTGGCGGTCTGGGGCGCGCGGGCGCTGGCCCGGCTGGGCCCGCACGACATCCCGCGGCTGGAAGGTGTGGGCCTCGATGCCAGCGTGCTGGGCTTCACGCTGCTCGTGTCGCTGCTCACCGGCGTGCTGTTCGGCCTGGCGCCCGCCTTTCAGGGGGCCACAGAGAATCTGAGCCAGCGGCTGCGCGAGGCGGGGCGCGGGCAGGCGGAAAGCCGGGGCAGCTCGCGCCTGCGGTCGGCGCTCGTCGTAGCCGAGGTCGGACTGTCGCTGGTGCTGCTCGTCGGGGCGGGTCTGCTGATCCAGAGCTTCGCCCGCCTGAGCGGCGTGCAGACGGGGTTCGATGCCGCGGACAGGATGACGTTGACGGTGTCGCTGCTGGAGTCGCGCTACCCGGAGGACCCGCACCGCGTTGCGGCGTATGCCGAGCTCGAGCGGCGGCTCAACTCGAGCCCCGGCATCGAGGCGGCGGGCTTCATCAACGCCATCCCGCTGGCTGTGGATCGCGGCGGCACCTCGTTCCTCAAGGAGGGTGAGACCGAGGTGCCGCCGAACGAGAACCGCTCGGTCAACTTCGCGGTAGTCACACCCGGCTATTTCCAGGCGATGGGGATCCGGCTCGTCGCCGGCCGCCGGTTCAGCGAGATCGATGGGCCGCAGGTCGAGCGTGTCGTCATCGTGAACGACGCTTTCGTGCGCCGCCACTTCCCCGCCGAGGATCCGGTCGGTATACGGCTGGGAATTCACGGGCAACCTTTCCGCGTCGTCGGTGTGGTCGGCGGTGTCCGCCACGCCAGCTTGAGAGACGACCCGAACCCCAGCGTCTACGTGCCGTACGCGCAGGTCCCCTGGTCGCGGAGCATGTCGCTGGTCGTGCGCGGCGACCCGGACGCCGGACTCGCCGCGGCGCGCGCCGTGATTCGGCGGTTCGATCCGACGCTGCCGATCTACGATGTGAAGCCGATGGAACGGATCGTCGGCGAGTCGCTGGCCCGTATGCGCTTCTCGACCACCCTGATGCTCGCCTTCGCGATCGTCGCCCTGCTGCTCGCCGCCGTCGGCATCTACGGCGTCATCGCCTACTCGGTGGGCCGGCGTACCCAGGAGATCGGCGTGCGGTTGGCGATCGGCGCCGAACGGAGCGATGTGCTGCAGCTGGTCGTGGGGCAGGGGATGCGCCTGGTGGGCATCGGAATCCTGGTGGGCACAGCGGTGTCGCTGGGACTGTCGCGATTCCTGGGAAGTCTGGTGTACGGCGTCGGCACGACCGATGTATTGACTCTAATAGGAGTCGGCCTGGTGATGGTCATCGTCGCCGTCTTGGCCTGCTACGTGCCGGCGCGCCGTGCCATGCGCGTCGATCCCGTCGAAGCGCTGCGCTACGAGTAGGCGGCGGGCTCGCCGTCAGCCGGGACGACCTCGAAACCCAGCTCGCTCCCGCTCGAGCGGATCCGCTGGTCCAACGACAGCAGCCGGGTCTCCGGGACCAGCGAACGGGCCAGCAGGGCCGAGGACAGGTGGATCGCATCGAGAGTACCGATCGGTTCCCCCGGGAACGGCCGGCGCGCTCGTTCGCCGACCTCCGCCGTCAGGCCGAGTATCGCCCAGTGCTCTGCCGCCTGGCTCAATCGCGCGCGCCGGTCGCCCGCCATCGCTTCGCTCAGTGAGCCCGCTGCCACCGCACGGACCAACACCCGCTCGCACTCGATCAGCGTCAGCTCAGACGCGAGCACGACCTCCGCCTCGCCCAGCGCCGCACGTACGGCCTCCGAACTCGGCTCGCCCAACAGCCAGGCGAGCACCGCGCTCGACTCGGCGTAAAGGTTCAACGCTCCCCGCGCTCCTGATCGAGCAGCTCCGCCGCCGACCCCTCTGTCAGGCCCGGCTCCAGCGCAGGGTAGAGATCCGGCCGGTTTGCCGGGCCCAGCCGGACACCGCCCTGCCGCGCGAGCTCGACCAGCCCGGGGTAGCGTGTATCGGATGCGCGCGGGCCCGGCTGGCGCAGCTCCGCCACGACCACGCCGCGGTCGGTGACCAGTATCTGCTCGCCGCCACGGACCTGGCGAATGTACTCGCTGAGCCGGTTCTTGAGCTCTCTGATCCCGACGGCCTTCATGTTCGTCAATGTAGCTACATGTAGCTACATAGACAACCCCTCACACCCGCCGCCCTGCCGGGAGCGGCCGCGCCCCTCCATACTGCGCGCGGGCCGTCAACGTACCATCGACACGTGGGAGAGCACTGCCCGTCGTGGGACGAGCAGGAGGGCGGTGGGCTCGGGTGTTGGGCTAGCGGCTGGCCAGGCCGCCGGCGGTTTCACCGCCGTCGATCACGTAGGTCTGCCCGGTTATGTAGGCGGCGTCGTCGGAGGCGAGGAAGGCGAAGAGCGCGGCGACCTCGTCGGGCCGGCCGTGGCGGCGTAGCGGGATCTTACTGTTCACCTGCTCGATCATCTCGGGAGTGTACTCGGCCTCCTGCATCGGCGTCATGACGTAGCCAGGGCAGACGGCGACGACCCGCACATCGGGCGCCAGCTCGAGGGCCATCGAGCGCGTCAGCTCCAGCACGCCCGCCTTCGACGCGTTGTAGTCGGCGTAGAACGGGTAGCCGACGATCGCGTTGGTCGATCCCATGTTGATGATCACGCCTGAACGCGCCGCCTTCATCCGCCGCGCCGCCTGCTGCGCGACGTAGAAGACGCCGTTCAGGTTGACGTCCATCACGCGCCGCCAATCGTCCGCCGCGATATCGAGGAAGTCGTGCCGGATGCTGATCCCGGCGTTGTTGATCAGCACGTCGAGGCCGCCGAGCGTCTCGTCCAGCTCGTCGAACGCCCGCGCGACCTGGTCGGGGTCGGCGACGTCGGCGCGGATGACGCCGGCCAGCTGCGGCAGCTGCTTCTTGATCCGCTCGCAGCCGAGCTGGTCCCGGTCGAGCACGACCACCTTGGCGCCCTCGTCGAGGAACCGCTCCGCCGTCGCCGCGCCGATGCCGCTGGCGCCGCCGGTGACCAGAACGCGCTTGCCGTTCAAGCCGTTCACGTTCGCTCCTTATCCAGAGCCCGCCAGGCCGCCGCCGTCGACGACCAGCGATACGCCGGTCACTGCGGCAGCGGCGTCGCCGGCCAGATAGAGTGCCGCCTGGGCGATGTCTTCCGGCTGCGCGATCCGGCCCAGCGGCCGCTGCGCGCCCTCGGCCAGGAACTCTTCGATCGGCTCGCCCAGCTGTTCCGCCTCCTGGCGCAGCATCGGCGTGTCGGTGTCGCCGGGACAGATGCAGTTGACCCGGATGTTCTGCGGACCGTGGTCGAGCGCCATCGCCTTGGTCAAGAGCACCACTGCGCCTTTCGAGGCGCAATACGCGGCGGCGCGCCGACCGCCCGCCAGCCCCCAGCCGGAGGCCGTATTGATGATGACTCCGCCGCCGGCCTCCGCCATGACCGGGATCGCGTGCTTCGACATCAGGTAGATCGACTTCACGTTGACCGCCATCACCAGGTCCCAGTCCCGCTCGCTCAGCTCGACCACGCTGGCCCTTCTTATTATGCCGGCGTTGTTGAACAGGATGTCGAGGCCGCCCAACGTATCGACCGTACGCGCCGCGGCGCGCCGGCAGTCTTCCGCCGCGCTCACGTCGCCGGCGACGAACAAAGCGCGGCCGCCGCCCTCGACGATCTGACGGGCCACCGCTTCGCCGCCCGCCTCGTCCAGGTCCATGATCGCGACCGCGGCACCCGCGCCGGCGAACGTCTTCGCCGTGGCCCGTCCGATCCCGGACGCGCCGCCGGTGATCAGCGCCACCTTGTCCGTCAGGGCGCCCCCGGTGCGTCTCTCACGCTTCGCCATCGCCCGCTACCTTTCCGCCTGAAGACGATCCATCCTGCGGCACCGGCCGGGCCCCGTCAAGCTGAGCGCGGCCCGCCTTGTGGCCGGGCGGGCCGGCCGGCAGATTGTGCGGCCGTATCCGTCCTCGAGCGCCCCAACCGAGAGGTGACGATGAAGCTGACCCGGCGCGAGATGCTCAAGTTGACCGGCGGAGCCGGCGCGGCCCTGGCCTTAGGGGTCGGGCTGCCCGCCTGCGCGCGTTCCTCCGAGATCATGAGACGACCGATCCCGTCCTCCGGCGAGCTGCTCCCGGTGGTCGGGCTCGGGACGTCGCAGACGTTCAACGTCGAGACGACGGAGGAGGCGCTGTCGCCGCTCCGGGAGGTCATGCGGACGTTCGTCGAGCTGGGCGGCGTCCTGCTCGATACGGCGTACGGCTACCGCAACTCCGAGACCGTGTCGGGCGTGCTGGCGCGCGACCTCGGCGTGACCGACCAGCTGTTCATGGCCACCAAGGTGAGGGCGGAGACCAGGGAGGCGGGCATCGAGCAGATGGAGAGCTCGATGGACCTGCTGGGCCGGAGCGTCATCGACCTCATGCAGATCCATAACCTGGTAGGCTGGCAGACCCAGCTTGCGACGCTCCGCGACTGGAAAGCCGAGGGGCGCTTCCGCTACATCGGGATCACGACTTCGAGCACACGGCAGTACGACGACTTCGCCGCCGTGATGGAGCAGGAGGACCTCGACTTCATCCAGGTGAACTACTCGCTCGCCGCGCGTACGGCGGACCAGCGGATCCTGCCCCTGGCGGCCGACCGTGGCGTGGCCGTGCTCGTCAACCTGCCGTTCGGGCGGGGCAGCCTGTTCCAGGCGGTGGAGGGCCACGAGCTGCCCGAATGGGCCGCCGAGTTCGACGCCGCCAGCTGGGCTCAGTTCTTTCTCAAGTTCATCATCTCGCATCCCGCGGTGACCTGCCCGATCCCGGCCACCACCAAGGCGCACCACGCGGCGGACAACATGGGCGCGGCGTACGGGCGCCTGCCGGACGAGGCGATGCGCAGGCGGATGGTGTCGTTCTTCGACGAGATCGCCGGATAGGAGCCCGCCATGAAGTCCGTGAAGTACGTAGCGACGGCGCTCGCTCTGCTGGCGCTGACCGTCCAGACGGCCGGCGCGCAGCAGCCGCGCTACGAGCCGAACTGGGAGTCGATCAGCAGCCGTCCCACACCCGAGTGGTGGCGCGACGCCAAGTTCGGGATCTTTATCCACTGGGGCGTCTATTCCGTGCCCGCCATCTCGCCGCGCGAGAACTACTCCGAGTGGTACTGGAGGTGGCTGCGGGACCCGGACCGCATCGGTCCCATGGTCCGCGACTTCCACCTAGAGCACTACGGCGCCGATTTCGAGTACTTCGATTTCGCGCCGATGTTCAAGGCCGAGCTGTTCGAGCCCGGCGACTGGGCGCGGCTGTTCGAGGCGGCGGGCGCGCGCTACGTCGTGCTGACCTCGAAGCATCACGACGGCTTCGCGCTCTGGCCCAGCGCCGAGGCCAGCGCCACCTGGGGCCGGCCGTGGAACAGCGTCGAGATCGGGCCGGGCCGCGACCTCGTCGGTGAGCTGACGGACGCCGTGCGCGCGCGCGGCCTGAAGATGGGGCTCTACTACTCCGTCTACGAGTGGTTCAATCCGCTCTATCTGTCGGACCCCGAGGCCTTCGCCCTGCAGCACTATCACCCGCAGTTCAAGGGCCTGGTGACCCGTTACGCGCCGTCCGTCATCTTCGCCGACGGCGCCTGGGACCACGGCGACGACGTCTGGCACAGCGCCGAGCTGGTCGCCTGGCTGCTCAACGATTCGCCGAGCAGGCACGACGTCGCGATCAACGACCGCTGGTACGGCGGTGGCCGCGGTGTGCATGGCGGCTACTTCACCACCGAGTACGGCTCCGGCTTCGAGACCGGCCGGCACGCCTGGGAGGAGAGCCGCGCCATCGGCCGCTCCTACGGCTACAACCGGATCGAGCGGGCCGAGGACTACGCCTCGGCGCGGCAGCTGATCTACATGCTCATCGACATCGTCAGCCGCGGCGGCAACTTCCTGCTCGACGTCGGGCCCACCGCCGACGGCCGCATCCCGGTCATCATGCAGGACCGGCTGCTGCAGATCGGCGACTGGCTGCGGTTGAACGGTGAAGCGATCTACGGGACCCGCGAGTGTAGGCGCCCGTTCCAGTGGAGCGAGGGTGCGATCCCCGAGTCGCCGGAAGGCGACTTCCAGACCGGCTACGACATCATGCGGCTGACCGTCGAACCGGCGGACGGCGAGGCGGTGAAGGAGGCGTGGTTCACCTGCAAGCCGGGCGCGTCCTACGCGATCACCCCGGCGCTACCCTACCGGACGCTGCGACTGAAGGACATCGCGGCGGCCGACGACGCTGCCGTCACGCTGCTCGGGTTCGCCGGCGAGCTGAGCTGGGAGGCGGACGGCGACGACCTGCTCATCTATATGCCGGACCTGCCGCCGCGCGAGTTGCCCGCCGGACCGGCGTACGCGTTTCGAATAGCCGGGTTCGAGGACTGGTGGCGGTCGAGCCCCGGTGGCCACTCTTACCCGCGATGATGCGGCGGTGACCGCAACGGCGGAGGCGGAGATGCGAGGTCGGTTACCCGGCTTGCGTAGGCTGCTGCAGGAGGCGTCCGGCGCGCTCGGCGATAGCGGCGTTCTGGCTCCCATCGCCCTCGCCTTGATCGCGGTTAACGGACTACATCCCTCACCGCTCTTCCTCGTGTTCGGCGTCGGCTACGCGGCGGCCGGGTTCTATTACCGGCTGCCGGTGCCCGTCCAACCGCTCAAGGCGATGGCGGTGATCGCGCTGTCGACCGGGGCGAGCGTCGGGCTGATCTCGATGGCGGCGCTCGAGATGTCCGCCATCCTGATCCTGGTCGCCGCGACCGGTGGCGCGCAGCTGCTCGAGCGGATCTTCACGCGCCCGCTCGTGCGTGGCGTGCAGCTCGGGGTCGGCTTGCTGCTGGTTCGCAAGGCCGCCGCCATGCTGCTAGTCGGTGATGGCTCCGGCAACCTGGCCGCGATCAGCGGACCTGTCGTACTGGCGGTCGCCGTCGCCTGCACGGTGCTGCTCCTCCTATTGGTCGCCCGCGAGTGGCTCAGCCGGATCCCGGCGGCGCTGATCCTTCTCGGGCTCGGCGCCGTCTTCACCTGGATCGTCGGCGGTGCCGCCACGCCGCCGCCACCCACCGACTGGGTCGGCTTGCCGATCGAGTGGTCGACGGCCGCGAGCGCGCTGGTCCTGCTCGTGATTCCGCAGCTACCGCTCACCCTGGGCAGCGCCGCCGTCGCGTCCGCCGCCACGGCGCACGACTACTACGGCGAGCGGGCCGGCCGTGTCACGGTGCGTGCGCTCTGCGCGTCGATGGGCGCCCTTAACCTGATCGCGGCTTTGACGGGCGGGTTCCCCGTCTGTCACGGCTCGGCCGGGTTCACCTCGCACTACCGGTTCGGCGCGCGCAGCCGCTGGAGTACCTTCAGCCTCGGCGTCGCGCTGACCGTCCTGGCGCTCCTGGCGCCGGGGGCGGTCTGGGCGTTCCTCACTCTCGTGCCCACCGCCGTGCTCGCCGCCATGCTCGCCTACGTCGGGATCCTCCACGCGACGCTGGTCCGCGATGTGCTCGGCGACGCCCGCTCGGCCGTCCCCGCCTTGCTGATCGGCGGCGTGGCGACCGTCACCACGAACCTGATGGTCGGGATCGTCGCCGGCGTGGCCGCCGAGCTCATCCTCGCCGCCCACAGAAGGCTGTCGCGTTCCAAGCCGAGAGACTGAGCCGGCGGATCGCGCGGGTCCTGTGTGGGACCGTGCGGCCGCCTGGGCGTGCAGCTCCGCAGATTGACAGTTGCGCGCCCGGTCCCTAGCGTTGAGATGGCCAAATCACATCACAGATCGAGGCGCAGGTGACCGCTCGAGGGCCGTCACCTGATTGCGAACCTGCACCGCCACAGGAGGGAACATGTCATCTCGATCACTGATCGCAACGTTGCTGTGCGGTGGCCTCGTCCTCGTCGCTTGGAGCTGCCGGGGACAGGAGGAGGGCGCGGAGACCGGGGCTATGGAAGGCGAACCGATGATGGGGGAAGTGGCTATGCCCGATACGACGGGCGCCGCGCTCTGGACCTATCTCGAGTCGGCCGACTATCGGGCCAACTGGGAGCTCTGGCCCGACAAAGGCGAGCTGTATGAGGGCCAGGAGCCGCACGGCGTGCTCTTGACCACGTACCTCAACCCGGCGGCCTACGAGGCTCTGACGGGGACGGCCGGATCGATGCCCGACGGCGCGATCATCGTCAAAGAGAACTACATGCCGGACAGCACGCTCGCGGCGACGACGGTCATGTACAAGGTCGAGGGCTACGACCCCGACAACAACAACTGGTATTGGCTCAAGCGGCTCGCCGACGGCACGATCGAGGTCGAGGGCAGGGGAGCCGGTTGCATCGCCTGCCACACCGCCCAGCGCGAGAATGACATGATCATGACCGGTTCGCTGGGCGGCGGTGAGATGGGCGAGATGTAGCTTCCTTCTCCGAGAGCGCTCTCCGCCCGCGAGTGGGGAGCGCTCGCGCCGTGTCGTTCAGGTCAGGGAGAATCTCTAAACGTGGACGAGCCACTCCGGCGTCATCACTGGATCGTCCGGGCCACGCACTGGGCGGCGTTCGTCCTGATCTTCGGGCAGATCGCCAGCGGGTTGCAGATCTACAGGGCTTACCCCCGCTTCGGCGAACGTGGCGGCCCCTACTACCCGAACCTGTTCCACAACGTCGCCTTTCCGGAATGGTCGCGGTTGGGCGGCTGGCTGGCCGGCGGCATCAACTGGCATTTCTTCCTGATGTGGCCGCTGGTGGGCGTGGGACTCCTCTACGTGGGCTATCTCGTTCTCTCGGGTGAGTGGAGGAAGCTCCTGTTCCGGCCACGCGATGCCCGTCCCGCCGTCGAGATGTGCAAGTACTATTTGCGACTGCGAAAGGACCATCCGCCGCAGGGCAAGCACAACGCGCTGCAGAAGGCCGCCTACACGGCGATCGTGCTCCTGGGGATCCTCTCCGTCCTGACGGGCCTCGCGATGTGGAAGCCGGTACAGCTCGCCTGGCTCACCTGGCTCTTCGGCGGCTTCCAGGCCGCGCGCTACTGGCACTTCTGGGCCGTTTGGCTCTTCGTCGGCTTCACCGTCGTACACGTGGTCCTCGTATTCGCGGCCGATCCGGCATCATTGCGCGCGATGATCACCGGCCGCTATCGAGGGAGGTTTACGAGCGATGAGCCGTAGAGTCGATCGCCGCGGCTTCGTCGTCTCGGCCGTCGCCGGCCTGCTCGCCGCCTGCGGTTGGGACGGCGGCCGCACGTTCCGGCCGGTGCTGAGTGGGGTCAGCCGGTTCAACGATTGGGTGAGTCAGCTCCTGTTCTCGGGCAGCCGGCGCGCACCCAAGTACGACCCGAACGACCGCTCGCGCAGCTTCCCGGCCTACCACATCAGCGGGATGACACCGAGGCTCGCCGAGCCCGATACGTGGCGGCTCGAGGTGGGCGGCTTGGTGCGTACGCCGTTGACCCTGTCGCTCGACGAGATACGCGCGTTCGAGTCCGTCACCTACACCGTGAAGCACCACTGCGTCGAGGGCTGGTCGGCCATCGCCAGCTGGACCGGCGTACCCTTCCGGGCGATCGCCGAGCGGGCGGGCGTGCTGCCGGAAGCTCGCTTCGTGCGCTTCGACTCGTTCGACGCCGGCTATTACAACGGCTGGGACATGGAATCCGCCATGCACCCCGAGACCATCCTCGCCTACGGCTTCAACGGTCGCGACCTCATGCCCGACCACGGCGCACCGCTCCGACTCTACGCGCCTCACAAGCTCGGCTACAAGCTGACCAAGTACCTGACGCGGATCACCTTCGAGGCCGAACGGTCCGGCGGCTACTGGGAGGACCAGGGCTACCCCTGGTTCGGCGGCGTATGAGAAAGATGCTGCTGCCGCTCGCCGGAGCGGTCGCGCTCGCCGTCGCCTGCGGTCGCGAGCGCGACATGCCGGAGCGGGTCGAGATGCCGGACAGCGCCGCCGTCATGCGGGCGCTCTCCAGCCAGGCGACGATGGACTCGATGCTCGATACGATCCCCGGCGGCGAGATGGCGCGCGGCGACTCGGCGGCCGCCGCCGCGCTGCTGAAGAAGAAGATGTAGCCTGCCACTCCAGCCCGCGGGCGCTGCCCCGCTCGCAGCTACATCGGCCGCCGAAACCCCTTATATTTCGTGGCACGGAGGGCTAGACCTAATCGGCAAGGCAGCGGTCTTGAAAACCGCCGGGGGAAACCCCTTCCGGGTTCGAATCCCGGGCCCTCCGCTAGGTCGAGGTAACCCTGCTGATCGTCTGAGAGCGGAGCGCCGCGTCGAGTGCCGCAATCGTGTCGGCGTCCGATTTGGCATGAATCAGTCGCTCACGCACGGAGGGCTCGGCCAGTCCACTTGCCAGCGCCGCCAGGATCTGGAGTTGCAGCCCGCTCTCGCGCTCGGGACTCAGCAGCAGGAAGACGAGGTGTACTGGGAGTCCGTCAGGCGCGTCCCATTCCACCCCGGCGACCGAGCGGCCGAAGGCCAGCACCGGCCGCTTCAGGTTCGGCATGCGGGCGTGGGGGATCGCGACGCCACCGCCCGTGCCCGTCCCCTGAAGTTCTTCACGTTGCCGAACCGCCGCCGCGCACTCCCCGGCACCGGTCGTCCCGGCCTGACCCGCTAGGCGGCCGCACAACTCGTCGATGACCTCCCAGCGCGTGGTGCCGTCCAGGTCGGGCACGGTCGCCGCGCGCGCGAAGAAGGCGAGCACATTGACCGCCTTGCGACGGTGGATCGACCAGGACAGCCAGGGCGCGACGAGCAGCGACGAGACGATCGCAGAGACTACTATCCCGACGAAGACCTCGGTCGTGAGGATCCCGTGCTTGAGCGCCAGGTCGGCGACGACGATCCCCGTCACACCGCTCGGCGTGAAGGCGATCCCCACAAAGATCCGGTCCTCACGGGAGAGCGCAGTCCCCAGAGCTCCCAGCCAGGCGCCGCCGAACTTGGTGGCGATGGAGATCACCGTCACGAAGGTCACGATGAACCAGTCGAAATCGGCGACGAAATCGTACTGTAGGCCGATGCCCGCGAAATAGAGGGGCACGAACACCGAGTGGACCATCTGGCTGACGACGTTCCGCGTGCGTTCGCTGAGCGCATGTGACTCTCCGGCCATGATCCCGGCGAGGAAGAACCCGAACAGCGCCGTCAAGCCGACGCGCTGGGTGAGGGCGCCGCACGCCAGGCCCACGCAGCTGACGAGGCTCAGAACGGCGCCCGGCTGATCGGGCAGCCGCTCGCTCACGTAGGCGATGGCGCGATCCACCCCGCGCAGGCCCCAGGTCAGGCAGAATGCGGTGAAGGCGATCGCCACGACTAGCGATAGCGCCACCGAGCCCAGTTGCACGCCGAGCGGCGTCGCCATGCCGAGCACGACGGCCAGGATGACCCAGGCTAAGACGTCGTTGACCGCGTAGCCGCACAGTGTCACCAGCCCCAGGTCGCTCTTCACCAGGTCCAGGTCGTGCAGCACGCGGGCGATGATCACCATCGCGCTGATCGCCATCGTCGTGCCGAGAAAGAGCGCGAAGGGCACCCGGACACCGGGATCGGGCATGTAGTGCCCGGGGAGCATCAGCGAGAAGCCGAAACCCAAGGCGAGGGGAACCAGCACGCCGATCACACCGATCCGCAGTGCCGGCCCGCGCTGGCGCCAGGCCGCCGACACGTCGACCTCGAGGCCGGTCTCCAGCAGCAGGAACAGCACGCCGAACCAGGCGACGGTGTCGAGCATCGCCAACTGGATCGGGTCGGGCGGAAAGAGGGCGCTCTGCAGCGCCGGCCAGGCCCGGCCGAGCAGCGTCGGTCCGAGCAAGAGCCCGATAGCGATCTCGCCGACGAGGGGTGGGTGCCCCAAACGTCGCAGCACCTCGCCAAGGCCGCGAGCCAAGCCCAGCAGCAGGAGGACCTGGAGCAGGAAGATTCCAAGGTGCTGCTCGGTCATGCGTCGTTCCTTTCGAATCTTCCTTTCGGGCTACAGGCAATCGGGCGACCCGACGCGATGGTGGACTGCCGATCTGATATTGCAGATGGAGAGCTGGCGGCGAAAGGATTGAGGCGCGCGCCCGCCAATGCAACCTGCCCAGGAGTTTGCCCTCGAACCGCTGGAGCGCCCCGGTGGCGATCAGCCGCTGCGATCCCGACTGAAGCGGCACGGTCAGCCGGGCGATCTGATCCTGGAGGGCGTCCGGCTGGAGGCCGCGTTCCGCCTGGCTGATGGCCGCTACCTGCTGATGCTGTCCGACGACACGCCGTTCGAGGAGATTCTCCACGTCTACCTGCTCGGCGATGCGCTGGAAGTGCGGGACCGAGCGGAGATCGGCGGAGCCTACGTTCCGGGCCCCGTTCAGGAGATTGCGGCGGGGCCGGGAGGTTGTGTCCGTTTCGCCTTCGCCGGGGACCGGCGGTTCGAGCTCCGGGTTCGGGACAGGCCGCGCCGCTGGATGCTTCGCGCCGCGCCCGGGGAACGTTCGCCGGCGGACCTTGCGCATGGACAACCTCGCTCTCCCCATCCTCCCCTCCTCTCTCGACGGTTCAAACCGAGGAAGAAGAGGGAGGCTCGGCGTCGGGTCCGCCAGCGCCGTCCTCGCTCCGCCTGTTCCGCTGGTCTCAGATTCCCGGGCCTAACCCGTTTCCGGTGGTCGGAATCTGCCGGAATGACTGGTCGGAATGCCCGGAATCGGTGCTCGGATTACTCCGGAACGGCTGGTCGCTTTCCTCCGGAAGAGGTGGTCAGTATCAGCCGGAATACGCAGGGGGCATGGCAGGTCTCGCGTCGTCCACTCCTGGCGCTAGGGTCCAGCGAGCCGCATCCCGGTGCCGATGAGGAGGTGAGGCAGCGGACGGAAAGGGGTTGCGCTCGGGACAGAATTGTACTAAGTACCATTACGGAGTTCTGCGTGTGCTAGCCTTCTAATCGGTCTTATCCGGTCAACCATTCTCAACAACTCCATTTACTAGTTCCCGCTCGGTGACGTGCCGCGACGGCCGGGTGCTCGGGTAGGAGTGCTGACGTCGGTTGCCACTCCGCCCGAAGGGACCGCGCCCGCGGTCGTGTTCCGAGTCAACACTCTGGAAAGAGAGGAGGAGGTCGAAAGTGGCGAACAAGAAGCTAATGATCTTCTGTGGATCGGACGATCCCCAGAGGGCGATTCCGCCGTTCATGCTCGCGTCAGGCGCGCTGGCTATGGACATGGATGTGGCGCTGTTCTTCACCATGCGTGGGCTTCATATCGTCGAGAAGGGGGGCGCCGAGAAGATCCGTCTGAACGGCGCGCCCCAAGAATTCCCCAATCTCATGAAGGTCGTGCAGGACGGCGGCGGCAGGCTGATCGCCTGCTCGGCCTTTCTCGCTGCGGAAGGGCTGAAAGAGGAAGACATCATCGACGGCGTGGAGTTCGGTGGTGTGGCAACCTTCCTGGACGGGGCTGAGGAAGCGGACATCGTGTTGACGTATTGACGGGGCGCCTTCGGCGTCCGAGGCAAAGGAGCAGTGTCATGACCACTGAAGAACTCAAGGAGCTGGAGCCTGAGAAGACGGTGGATGCCAGGGGTACCGCCTGTCCGGGCCCCCTGTTGGAGGCGAAGCGCGCGGTAACCCAGGTTTCGAAGGGCGGGCTCATGGAGGTCTTGTCATCGGATCAGAGTTCCAACCGCGACATCCCACTCTGGGCAAAGAAAGCGGGACACGAGTATCTGGGCACCATCGAAGATGCGGGCTTCTCCAGGATCTTCTTGCGGCGGGGGCAGTGATCGCTGATGGCTAACGAGGCTACGGACCAGAGTGAGCTGAAGATACTGGTCTTCTCCACCGACACCATCTCGGACCCCGGAATCGACTTCGCCGGCAGCGCGCATCTCCACTATACCCCTTCAGCATTGGCGATCTCAGTGCCGTGCTCCAGTGGGATCAGACCGCAGTGGGTGCTGCACGCTCTGGAGGAGGGATTCGACGGCGTGTTCATTGCCGCCGACGGCACTGACTGCGCCTACGTTCCGGATTGCACCCGACGCACCGGCGAAGTCTTCGCGCGCACCCAGACCCTGTTGCAGGAACACGGACAGGATCCGCGACGCGTGAAGATGGCGGCTGTCTGCTCGGTGTGTGCCGAGTCTTTCGTGAAACACATGCGGGATTTCGAGAACGATCTGCGAGCTCTGAACGGGAAGGGGGGTGATTGAGTTGCCGGCGCCTAGAATCCTCGTGGTCGGGGGCGGAATCGCCGGGATGGAATCCGCTCTCACCTTGGGCGACATGGGATACGATGTGCTGCTGGTCGAGAAGGAAGCGAGCATCGGGGGAAAGATGGTGCTCCTCAGCAAGGTCTTTCCGACGCTCGACTGCGCCAGTTGCATCTCGACGCCCAAGATGGCCGCCACGGCTCATCACCCCAACATCACAGTCCTCACCAACACCGAGGTCAAGCAGATCGTCTCCAGAGACAGCCGTGGTTTCCTGGCCAAGCTATCGGAGAAGGCGCCGTACGTGGATGCGGCGGCGTGCACCGGGTGCGGGGAGTGCGAGGAAGCCTGCACCGTGGCGATGCCGGATCCGTTCAACTACGGGCTGACGGCCCGTCGAAGCGCACACATCCCTTATCCCCAGGCCGTTCCGAAGAAGGCCCTGATCGAGCGGCTCGGGACGTCTCCCTGTTCCGCCGCATGCCCCGCTGGCGTGAAGGCGCACGGCTACGTGTCTCTGGTGCGGGCGGGACGGTACACAGAAGCCTTTCACCTGCACATGCAGGACGCCCCGCTGCCGGGGTGCCTGAGTAGGGCCTGCTACGCTCCGTGCGAGACAGCCTGCACCCGCGGGGAGTTCGAGGGCCCGGTGCCGATACGCGCGATCAAGCGCTTCATGGTCGATCGTTACTATTCGGAACACCCCGATCCCGAATACGGGCCTCCAACGGAGCGCAAGTCCGAGAAGGTCGCGATCGTGGGATCCGGACCCGCTGGCCTCACGGCCGCCTATTTCCTCGCCCGGGACGGGTATCGGGTGACGGTCCTCGAGGCGGCATCGGAGCTGGGCGGCATGCTGCGCCAGGGCATTCCCGTCTACCGGATTCCCAGGGATGTGCTCGACCGGGACATCAAGAACATCACGGCGCTGGGCGTGGAGATCCGCACCAACGCGCCCGTCGACTCTGTCGAGGCCCTGGAGGATCAAGGGTTCGACGCCGTCTTCTTGGCGCCGGGCGCCATGGAAGCGCGACGCATGGGCGTGCCCGGGGAAGAGCTGGACGGCATCACCAACTGCATGGCGTTCCTCAGGTCCGTGAACCTGAGTAATCCTCCGGACCTGCGCGGGCAGAGCGTGCTCATGGTGGGCGGAGGCAATGCCTGCATCGATCCGGCGCGGCTGGCGCTGCGGTTGGGCGCCGAGCAGGTCACCGTGCAGTACCGTCGGAGCCGGGCTGAGATGCCAGCCCACGACTGGGAGGTAGACGCGGCCATCGATGAGGGCGTGCAGTTTCAGTTCCTCAAGGTTCCCACACGGTTCATCGGCATCGACGGTCGGGTCGCCGCCGCCGAGTCGGTGTCTATGCAGTTGGGCGAGCCCGACGAGAGTGGGCGACGGCGACCGCTGCCGATTCCGGGATCGGAGGAGCTCGTGGCCGCCGACCTGGTCATCACGGCTATCGGGCTCAACCCCGGTACTACTCCCTTCGCCGACGAGCTGGCCCTCCGGCGCAACGGCACCCTGGAGGTCGACCCGGACACGCTCCAGACCTCACGCCCCTCGGTCTTCGCCGGTGGTGACGTGGTCACGGGGCCGGCTTCCGTCGTGGAGGCCATCGGGCAGGGAAAACGTGCCGCCTTCCAGATCGACCGATTCCTCCAGGGGCAGACTCTTTCCGGAGCTGCGTTGCCCTCGCCGCTTCCCACCGTCGACCGAGACGCGGTGATCCGTCGCTGCGCGTCCCTCCGCCATCGTGAACCTGTGGCGCCCCCCGCCCTCGCCCCCCAGGAGAGGAATCGCTCGTTTATCGAGGTGGAGGGGGTCCTCAGCGAAGAGCAGGCCCGCTACAACGCAAACCGATGCCTGGATTGTGGCGGGTGCTCGGAGTGCAATGAGTGCGTGCGTGTGTGTCCAGCGAACGCGATTCGCCTCGACATGCGAACACGGGAGGAGATCGTCGAGGTGGATTCGGTGATCATCGCATCGGGATTCGAGCTGTTTGACCCGGCCTGCAAGCCGAACTACGGCTTCGGTCGTTACCCCAATGTGATCACCGCCATGCAGATGGATCGCATCCTGTCGCCCACTCGACCCTACAACCACGTCCTCCGCCCCTCCGACGGCAAGCGCCCGGACAGCATCGCCTTCGTGCTCTGCACGGGATCCCGTGACCGCACCGTGGGGAACCCGCTCTGCTCGAGGGTGTGCTGCATGTACTCCGTCAAACAGGCACAGCTCCTGATGGGAGCCTTACCCCTGGCCGATATCAGTATCCACTTCTTTGACATTCGCGCGTTCGGGAAGGGGTACGAGGAGTTCTACCAACAGGCCAAGGCGATGGGAACGCAATTCGTCGAGGGACGTGTGGCCAAGATCGAACAGACCGAGAACGACAATCTCATCGTCCACTACGAGGACATGGGTGGCCTCGGCGGCCTGCAGAAGGCGGAGTACGACCTGGTGGTCCTGTCGGTCGGATTGCTCCCGAATCCGGACGCGCTGCAGTTGTTCAGGGACGACCGGCTGGCATCCGACTCTCACGGCTACGTCGACGAAGTGGATGAAGACATCAACCCGGGCCGCAGTTCCATCGAAGGCGTGTTCGTTGCCGGCTCGGCTTCCGCGGCTCGAGACATCCCCGATGCGATCCTCCACGCCGGGGCGGTAGCCGCCCAGGCGGCGGCCCACGTGCAGAAAACGAGAGAGGCTACAGGATGAGCGAGCGCAGAATCGCCGTCTTCGTCTGCGGGTGCGGTGGCAACATCTCCGACTATGTGGATGTCGAGGCAGTGCGCGAGAACGTCCAGAACGAACCGGGTGTGGTAGTCGCCAAGACCCACATGTTCACCTGCTCCGACGCCGCCCAGCAGGAGATGATCGACGATATCGGTCAGCACGATATTGACGGGCTCGTTATCGCGTCCTGCTCGCCCAAGCTGCACCTCTTCACCTTCCGCGCCATGGCCGAGCGAGCCGACCTCAATCCCTATCAATATGTCCAGGTGAACGTCCGGGAGCAGTGCTCGTGGGTGCACCAGGGAAACATGGAAAAGGCGACGGAGAAGGCGACTCGGCTCGTCCGCGCCGGGATCGCCCGGGCCCGGCTCAGCGAGCCGCTCACGCCGCAGCGGATCGACACGGTGCCCGGCGCGCTGGTGATCGGCGCGGGCGTGGCCGGACTGCGAGCGGCCCTGGAGCTTTCTGACCTCGGCCTGTCGGTCTTCCTGGTAGAGCGAGCCGAGCGTGTCGGTGGCTGGACGGGGAAGTGGGCAAACATGTTCCTCCACGGCCAGGAGGGCCGGTCGATCATAAGCGACCTGCTGAAGCAGGTCGGCGAGCGAGAGAACATCACGCTCTTCACCCGGTCGGAGGTCGTGGAGAAGGGTGGCACGATAGGCGATTTCTCGGTCAAGATCCGAGTGGCGAGCGGAGACACCGTCTCCGTTCGTGTGGGCGCTATCATCGTGGCGACGGGATTCGAGGCCTACGAGCCGAAGCAGGGTGAGTTCGGGTGGGGCGAGGAGGGCGTGATCCGGCTGCCGGAGTTCAAGGACCTCGTGGCCCAGGCGGGCTCGGAGCTGACTTACGCGGGTCGGCGGATCCGGGACATCGTCTACATCTACTGCGTGGGCAGCCGCCAGGAAGAGGGAGAGCACCCTTACTGCTCACGCTACTGCTGCAACGCCGCCAGCTACGAGGCGGTCTGTGCCTACGAGAAGGACCCCAGCCTCCACCAGTTCCACCTCTTCCGGGACATGCGCACCTACGGCAAGCATGAAATCCTCTACGAGAGCGCGGCGAACCAGGCCCGCTGTGTGTTCGTCAGGTACGCCGACGACGACCCACCCGTCGTAGAGCGTCGGAACGGCAGGCTGACCGTACGCGTGAATGATCAGCTCCTGGGCGGTGAGGCCATCGAGATCGGGGCCGACTTGGTCGTGCTGGTGACGGGCATGGTGCCCAGGGAGAACGAGCAACTTACGGACGTTCTGAAACTGCCCGTCGGGCCCGACGGGTTCTTCAATGAGATCCACCCCAAGCTCAGACCGGTGGAGACGGTTGTGGACGGGGTGTTCATCGTCGGAACCACTCAGGGCCCCAAGACCATGGCCGAGAGCGTGGCCTCCGCTTTGGCCGGAGTCTCCAAGAGCGCCGCGCTCCTGATGAAGGGGTACGTGGAGCTGGAGCCTTTCGTCGCTCGGGTCGATCCGGAGCTGTGCAGGTGGTGTGACGCGTGTACGGAAGCGTGCCCGTACGCCGCCGTAGAGAAGACCCGGACGAACGGGAAGGAAGTAGCGCGGGTCATCTCCTCGCTGTGCAAAGGCGGCGGAGCCTGCGTCGCCGTCTGTCCGGAGAGTGCCATTCAGCTGAGAGGCTATACGGAGGACCAGATCACGGCGATGATCGGAGCATTGGCAAGGGAGGCCTGAGCATGCTCAACCTGATTGCGCGCGATGTCGGAGAGATCATGAGGGATGAGATGGTCATGAGAGATCAGATCTCGGCGTTCGTCGCAGGGGGCGCGAAGACCATCCCGGAGATTGCCGAGCACGTGGGTCAGCCCAAACACGAAGTCATGATCTGGGTGATGGCCATGTGGAAATACGGAATCCTGAAGGCCAGCGCTGAGCCCGACGCCGACGGATACTACTCCTATGAGCTCGAGGAGTGAGACTCTGGCATGTCAACTGTCAACGCCACGTTCTTGGATGAGGTCAGTTGCTCGGAGGAGTTCAACGCCTTCGCCTGCATGCATTGTGGCCTCTGCACGGCGATTTGCCCCATAGGCTTCGAGTTGCTCCCCCGGCGCATGTTCCGCTACGTGATGCTGGGATTGAAAGATAAGGTCATCGAGAACACAGAGACCATCTTCTCGTGTCTCCTCTGTAAGTTGTGCGAGGAAAACTGTCCGGCCGGCGTGCATATCGTGGAGAACATGGTGTGTCTCCGCTGCTACCTGGTCCGCGAGAGCTTCAAACTAGAAAGGAGCTGAGTCATCACGCTTCCAACGAAACCGGTCCTCGGCGTCCTGCGTGATAACCTGGACCGCCGGGACAGCGTGCTGCCCCTCTCCCGGGGCAGAGCGATCGGCTGGGCGGAAGGGCTCGGTATCCCCAGGGGTGGCAGAACGGTGCTGTACACGGGTCTGATGTACCAGCTGATGCCGTCGATGATCGCTCTGGCCAAGCTCCTGTCCCGGTTCGAGCACTCACCGCTCAACCGGCTCTTCGGCGTGGGGCGGTATGTCAATCGGGCCCTCAACGTTTCACGGTTCACCCCGCTCCTGGTCAACCGTGAGGATCAGGAGAAATTCGACGGGATCCTGCGAGACATCGTGTTTCTGCTCCGGGCCGCCGATGTCGAGTTCGGCTACCTCTATGAGGAGGAGCTGTACGCCGGTGCGCTCGCCCACGACGAGGGCATGTGCAGCGCCTTTCAGCGACATGCGCTGAAGGTCCATGAGCTGCTTCAAAGGCACGGGGTGAGACAGGTGATCACCGTCGATCCTCACACCACCAATCTCCTGAGGAGCGTCTATCCCAAGATCACCGGCGACGGTCGGCTGGAGGTCACCAGCTACCTGGAAATACTGGCCAATAAGGCCATGCGACCGCAGAGGGCCGTAGAACAATCAGCGGTCATACATGATTCATGCGTCTATGCTCGCCATGAGGGAGTCGTCGAGGAGCCGAGACGCCTGCTCAGAGTGGCCGGCATCGAAGCCAACGAGCCAGAGTACTCCGGGAGGGCGACATTCTGCTGCGGGGGACCGATCGAGTCTCTCTTCCCCGGCAAGGCACGGTCCATTGCGGAGACGCGAATGGAGCAGCTCGCTTCCGTCGGCGAACGTGTGGTCACGATGTGCCCCATCTGCATGGTCAACCTCCAAGAGGCAGCCGCCGCGAAAGGCGTGTCCGTCGAGGATATTTCAGGCTGGCTCGCAGAGGCCCACTTCGATCGGGGCCAGGTTACCGGGTAGTACCGCGATCGCCGCTACCGGGTCTCGCAACGGCAGCGGCTCATCACCCCCCACCGGCCGAGCGTCTTCTGCGGCGATGGGCGTGGTTCGGTCCGCCTCGTCGACCTCCGCACGCCCTGACGAGTGCGTTGCGACGTCGTCCGCCTGATCCGTATGAGAGTACGGACTGAAGGAGAGCGGCGTGCTGAGCGGCCCCGACGACACCTTGCAGGCGTCGGCATAGGGCGGCAAGATCAGCGTTGGAATACAACGACCGCGCTCGAATACGATAAGGAGCAACGATGAAGACCAACAAGTTGGGCATCAACAGCAGGCTCGTTCACGGCGTCTACCATCCCGATGCTACGGGGGCGGTGAACGTGCCGATCTACCAGAGCTCTACCTTCGCGTTCCGCAACTCCGCGCACGGCGCCGCGCTGTTCGCCGGCGAGGAGGACGGGTTCATCTACACCCGGATCGGGAACCCGACGATCCGGACGTTCGAGGAAGGCATGGCCGATCTGGAGAACGGGGTCGGCGGCGTCGCCACGAGTTCCGGGCTCGGCGCGGTCAGCACGCTGTACATGGCCTTGCTCGAGGGGGGTGCCCATATGGTGAGTACGGCGTCGGTCTACGGACCCAGCCGCGGGCTGCTCGAGAAGCACTTCTCGCGGTTCGGCATCGAGGCGTCGTTCGTGAACACATCGGACCTGGACAACCTGCGCGAGGCGATCCGGCCCGATACGCGTCTGGTCTACGTGGAGACGCCGTCGAACCCGGCGATGCAGGTGACCGACATCGCCGGCGCCGCGAAGATCGCCCACGATCACGGGAGTCTTCTGGCGGTCGACAACACCTTCGCCAGTCCCTACCTGCAGAAGCCGCTGGAGCTCGGTGCGGACGTGGTGCTCCACTCGGTCACCAAGTTCATCAACGGCCACGCCGACATCGTCGGCGGCATCCTGGTGGCGAAGGACGCTGAGATCGTCGGGCGCCTCAGGGACGTGATGGTGCACATGGGCTGCAACATGGATCCGCACCAGGCCTTCCTCGTGCTGCGCGGGCTCAAGACCTTGGGGATTCGGGTGGAGCGGGCGCAGGCGGGCGCCCAGGCGATCGCCCAGTGGCTGGAGGCGCACCCCAAGGTGGAGAGCGTCCGCTATATCGGCCTGCCCTCGCACCCGCAGCACGAGCTGGCCAAGCGCCAGATGCGCGGGTTCGGCAGCATGATCGCCTTCGAGCTGAAGGGCGGACTGGAGGCCGGCCGGAAGCTGATGAACAACGTCGAGCTCGCCATTCTGGCCGTCTCGCTCGGCGGTGTGGAGACGCTGATCGAGCACCCCGCATCGATGACCCACGCCGCGATGTCGAAGGAGGACCGGGAAGCCGCCGGCTTCGCCGACGGGCTGGTGCGCTACTCGGTGGGGATCGAGGATCCGGACGACCTGATCGCCGACCTCGAGCAGGCCCTGGAGACCGTCTAACCGACCAGGCTCCGGCCACCGATCGTCCACGGCGACAAGGATGGTGGCGGCGGGCGTCCCGGGATCGCTGGGGCACTTCCGGAATCCCGAGCACCAGGTGTATCTTCCTGCCTCTCAGAGTCAGTGAAGGCCACGTCAACGGGGAGAGGGCGATGCCCGATGAGCAACGGTTTACTCTAGACCTTCAGCGGATCGCCGGCTACGAGTTCGAGACACGCTTCGACTGGGCGCGAGTTCCGCCGCTGCTGCTCGATGAGCCGGAGCCACTCGGCGGGGAGAAGGGGCCGAACGCGGCCCGGCTCGTGGGCGCCGCGGTGGCCAACTGCCTGAGTGCGAGCCTCGTGTTCTGCCTCGAGAAAGCGAAGCAGCGAATCAAGTCTATCAACACCAACGTCGCGGGAACGGTGCGTCGAAACGAGCGGGGCCGGTTGCGCATCGCTCAACTGGACGTGCACATCACGCTGGACATAGAAGCCGACCAGCCGAAGCGGGTCGAACGCTGCCTCAGCCTGTTCGAGGACTACTGCGTTGTGACCGCGAGCATAAGGAAGGGCGTACAGGTCAACGTGCGGGTCACCGATCCGCAGGGCAACGAGCTGTTCCGTCAGGACAGCCCGCCCATGGAGCCGGCATGAGCCGGGAGCCTTGCACAGCGTGAAGACGTCCGATCGGTTACCCGATGTGCGTAAGATGTCGATATATCTCGAACAGATGATACGCATCGCGATCTGGCTCGTGCTGCTGGTTGGAGGCGGCCTGCTGGCCAGCTGGTTGGACCGGGTCTGGCTGGGCGGTAGCCTCAGAGGCGGCTACCTCCATCTCGTCACCTTCGTTCTGGGTGTGGCCATCCTCTATCTGGTCATCCGTGCCAGCAGGAACACGGGCCGCTTGCTGGTTGAGCTGGGGTGCGATGGCGATCTGCCCCGTATGGCGACCAACAGGCTGGTCACGACAGGCCATTACGCCTGCATGCGCCACCCGATGCATTTCGGGTTGCTGCTGCTTCCCTGGTCCGTGGCCTTTCTGCTGGGTTCGCCCAGCTTCATAATGGTCATCGCCCCGCTCGAGACGGTGCTCATCACCGCTATGGTCAAGTGGCTAGAGGAGCGGCAGGCCGTGCGGAAATTCGGCGAAGCCTATGTCGCATACCGGGCGCGGGTCCCTTTCTTCACTCTTCGCCCGGCTTGCCTTCGTGCGCTGTTCGGAAGCGCGGTCTAGGAGGCACAATGGCAGAGCTCTATGAAAGCAAGATCACCCGGGCCATCCTGACGGCGTATAACGAGAAGCTCTCGAGCGCTCTGGTCGCGGATGTCCTGGTCGTGGGGGCCGGGCCGTCCGGTCTGGTCGCCGCTACACAGCTGGCCCAACGCGGTCGACGGGTAGCCGTGCTGGAGAAGCACCTTTCGCCGGGCGGCGGCGTTTGGGGTGGGGGCATGGCGATGAACGAGGTGGTGATCCAGGATGAGGCGCTGGCGCTCGTGGGGGAGCTGGGCGTCAACGCCCGGCCGGTGGGGAATGGTCTTCATGTGGTCGATGCCGTCGAGCTGGGCTCGGCGCTTTCGCTGAAGGCGGTGCAGAGCGGTGCGGTCGTGCTCAACCTGACTTTCGCGGAGGACCTCTGCGTACATCGCGGTCGGGTCTGCGGGGTGGTGGCGAACCGGACCGGCGTGGCCGAATCGCTGCCAGTCGATCCCATCACCTTCCAGGCCGCGGCCGTCCTGGACGCGACGGGCCACGACGCGGCGCTCGTTCGGATGCTTCACCGGCGCCGACTGGTGGAGAGCCCGGCCGGGCCGCCGGGTGAAGGCGCGATGGATGCCGCCGAGGGTGAAGCCTTCGTGGTGAATGAGGTCGTGGAGATCTACCCGGGGCTCTGGATCTCGGGGATGTGTGTGGCGGCGGCCCTCGGTGGACCGCGCATGGGCCCGATCTTCGGTGGGATGTTGCTGTCCGGGCGGCGAGCAGCCGAGCTCATCGACGAGGCGCTAGCCTAGCCTTGGAATCCGCGGCGACTCGCGTCCGCAGCTCACCAGCCGTCGAAGAAGGCGCCGTCGAACCAGTCCCAGAGCAGGTAGAAGACGACCTCGGTGTCTCGGACGTCGGTGTTGTTGAGCGGCAGCCGGACGCCGACGTTCGCCATCACGTGCTGGCGTGTGTTGAGCGTGACCTGGAACTGCGGCACCAGGTCCCAGTTGACCTCGGCGCCGCTCTCCAGCTCGCTGGCACCGAGGATCTCGACCATCGGGGTCCACGCCCGGCCAAAGCGCCCGCTGCTCCAGGTGCGGCCGACGGCGACGCGCCAGGCCGCTTCGTCCTCCAGGTCGCGATCGAGCGGGAACTCGGCCAGCGCCTGGAGCTGCACGAACGACTCGGCGGGCAGGATCTGGCCGAAGGCGAGGTACGGTTCCAGCACGGTGGTGCCCTTGCCGAACCCGCGGCCCTCGTCACCGGTCGGCAGGATGACTTCGGCGCCCAGGCTGAAGATCGACCCGCTCGCCAGGCTGTGGAACAGCGCGTGCTTCACGCCGATGGCGATGTCGCCCACGCCCGCCTCCCAGCCGTCGGGCTCGCCCAGGTCACGATAGCCGATGGGCAGGCTCAGCTCGATCTGGCTGCGGGCGCCGAACCGCTTCTCGTAGAGCAGCTCGCTCACCACGGAGCCCGGGCCCTCGGCGGCCATCGCCGTCGTGACCACCGCCTCGTCCTCGGGATACGCCTTCTCGGTGGCCAGCGCCCGCGGCAGGTTGAGCTCGCCGCGCGGCCAGCTGGCGTCGCCGCAGAACTTGCGCACGTGCTCCAGCACCTTCCAGATCTCGTCGTCTGTGAGCGCGTCGCCCTGCGCCGGCATCAGCTCGCTGAATCCGCGCACCGGTCCGCCCTCGTGGATCACGGCGAACCAGTCGCCGTCCGGCTCCCGTGAGGCGAAGCTGCAGTCGGTGAAGTCGGCCGGCTGGACGTCGAACCCGAGTTGGCTGGGCGGCTGGCCCCGACCGTCGGGCCCGTGACAGGCGGCGCAGCTCGCCTGATAGAGGCGCGCGCCGCTGGTGTCCGGCGGGACGAAGGTCTGGGCCTGGGCGGCGGCCACGCCCGGCGCCGGGCGCAGGCCCAGCAGCGCGGCTGCCAGCCCGAGCAGCGATACGATCCCGAGAGCTCGCGTGCGCTGGAAGCTCATGTCCTCTCCTTCCAGGACGTTCGTCGCACAGCGGTGCGCGGAACGTGCCAGATTTTCCCGTCCTGGGCCGCAAGTCACCGCAGCGGACCGGAGCCAGGCGCCGCCGGCCCGCGGCTCCGCGCCGTCTGCGGCGAAACGGCCCCCGTACGAATGGTCCGACCCCGGATGACCGTGGCAATTCTCGTGCTTGATCGCGGGCCCCGGTGCCGGGCTCGCCGGCGCGGTCGGCAGGCGCCGTGATGGGGCACGCGTCTTGCCCCGTTCGGGCCGCGTAACCGTGCATTAGCGGACCGCCGGCCGGGTCGCGCATCGTCGGGCCGGCGCCGGAACCGAAGGGGAGGGCGCGATGTCCCGGAAGCTGACGAACGCCGTCGCTGTTTTTGTGTCGAGTCTCGTGCTGGCGACGTCCGGTGCGGCGCAGGGTGTGGGGGCGCAGGCCGGGCCGGCCGGCCTGACGGAGCTGTTCGTCACCGCGGACCGCTGCATCGCCTGCCATAGCGGGCTCACGGCCCCGTCCGGCGCCGACGTATCGATCGGGTTCAACTGGCGCTCGTCGATGATGGCCAACTCGGCGCGCGATCCGTACTGGCAGGCCGCGGTCCGCCGCGAGGTGCTCGATCACCCTCAGGCTCGGGCGGCGATCGAGGACAAGTGCGCGACCTGCCACATGCCGATGGCACGGTTCGGCGCCGCGGCGGCGGGCGGGCAGGGCGAGGTGTTCGTGCATCTCGGCGGAGCGGCGACCGGCCACCCGGCGACGCCGCTGGCTCAGGACGGCGCGTCCTGCACGACCTGCCACCAGATCCGCAGCGACAACTTCGGCCGGCCCGAGAGCTTCACCGGCGGGTTCATCATCGACACCTCACAACCGCCGGGTGAGCGCGAGATCTACGGGCCGTTCGAGGTCGACAGCGGCCGCGTGACCATCATGCGCTCCGCCGCCGGCTACATCCCGCGCCAGAGCTCGCACGTCCAGGAGGCGGAGCTCTGCGCGACATGCCACACGCTGTACACCCACGCGCTCGATGCCGCAGGACAGGTGGTCGGCGAGCTGCCCGAGCAGGTGCCTTACCTTGAGTGGGCGCATAGCGAGTATCGCGACAGTCGTAGCTGTCAGGACTGTCACATGCCGCAGGTCGCGGACAGCGTACCGATCAGCTCGGTGCTGGGCGAGCCGCGGCCTCACTTCTCACAGCACGTCTTCCGCGGCGGCAACTTCTTCATGCTCGGCCTGCTGAACAGGTACCGCGCGGCTCAGGGTGTGACGGCACTGCCCGTGGAGTTGGACGCGTCGGTGCGGCGGACGGTCGAGCACCTGGGGAATTCGACCGCGGATCTGTGGCTCGACTCGCTGACCGTGTCGGGCTCGCAGCTGCAGGTGGACGTAACGATCGAGAACCTGGCGGGCCACAAGCTGCCGTCGGCCTATCCGTCGCGGCGCGCCTGGCTGCACGTCATCGTGCGGGACGCCGCGGGCGCGGTGGTCTTCGAGTCGGGCGCGCTGCGGCGCGACGGCTCGATCGCCGGCAACGACAACGACGCCGACGCCGCCCGCTACGAGCCGCACTACACCCGAATCGAGCGATCCGATCAGGTCCAGATCTACGAGCCGATCATGGTGGACGCCGAGGGGCAGGTCACGACCGGTCTGCTGTTCGGCGTACGCTACGTGAAAGACAATCGGCTGCTGCCCCGCGGCTTCGACAAGGCCACGGCCGACTACGACATCGCGGTCCAGGGCCGCGCCGCCGACGACGCCGACTTCCGGGCCGGCGGCGACCGGGTCCGCTACCGGGTCGACCTGACGGGGGTGGCGGGGCCGGTGACCGTGATCGCCGAGCTATGGTATCAGCCGATCGGCTACCGCTGGGCTCACAACCTCGCGGCGCAGCCGGCGCTGGAGACGGAGCGCTTCGTCGGCTACTACGAGGCGACGGCCGCGAGCTCGGCGGCCCGGGTCGCCGGCGACAGCGCCCGCGCCGATGTGCCGGGCCCCGCTGGAGCGAACTGACGGATCTCAGGCGGGGTTGAAGTCGAGCTCAGGCGGGTTTCAGGTCGAGCACCGGCGTCCCGTTGATCGCGTCGAGGCCGCGCACCTCCAGGACGTTGCCCGCCAGCGACAGCAGCTCCGTTACGGTGACCCCGATCGGGTTGGGGCGGTGCGGACTGCAGAGCGCGAAGACCCCCCGCTTGGGTCGGGCCGCGTCGCCGCGCGGATGCTGGAGCAGCTCGTAGCCCGCCGAGCGGTGGAAATAGAAGACGACCATCACCTTTCCGCCGGGCTCGAGCCCGGTCAGGCCGTCGGCCAACGCCGGATCGATCACGATGCGGGAGACCGCGGCACGCAGCGTCTCCGGACTGGCCGGCTCGTCGAACTCGCTCTCCACCCGGCCGATGGGTGAATAGGTGACGGGCTGGGCGGTCGCTGCTTGGCTCTCAGGGCTCAGCGGGACACCACACAGGAAGCGCAGCACATCAGGGCCGGTGTTCACGAACTGGTGCTCGTCGTAGGGGAGCACCAGAACCGTGTCGCCGGCGGCCAGCGGTTGCGACCGGCCGGCGCCGCGCAACAGCGCCTGACCGCTCAGGATGTATACCTCGTGCTCGTGGGCGTGGCTGTGGTGGGGGCTCGCGGCGCCCGGCTCGACCTCGAACAGGCGCAGCGCGAAGTTGGGCGCGCCGTCGGCCGCCGCCCACAGCCAGCGCACCGTCACACCGGGCAGATCTTCCATCGGTTCGGCGGCGACGTCGGGTGCGTGCTTCACCTGCATGGTCTCTCTCCTTTACAGCTTGGCCGCGGTCTCGAAGGCCTCCCAGATCGCCTCCAAGACCCGGCGCGGCTCCACGGCATCACCGACCACGTGGTAGTCCAGGCCGCTCCCCTGCAGGCCGTCGGCCAGGTCGCGGTTCGGCTGCACGCCGACCGCCAGCACGACCGTCTCGATGGGGAAGCGGATCTCCTGCCCGTCCTGTTCTGCTATTGCCGTCTCAGCGGTCAGACCGGTTACCCGGGTGTCGGTGTGGATCTCGACAGGGTATCCGGCCAGCCGCTTGAGCAGCATCGTGCGCGCCAGCTTGTCCATGTCCGACCCGACCTCCGGCAGCATCTCCACCAGCGTGACGCGCTTGCCTTGTGCGGCCAGGAAATCGGCGGTCTCCAGGCCGATCAGACCACCGCCGATCACGAAAGCGCTCGCCGTCTCGACCGGCACGGTCCCGTCCAGCGCATCGGTCGCCAGCAGCCAGCGCGTGCTCTCGAGTCCGGGGAAGGGAATCGTCAGCGGTATGCCGCCGGTCGCCACGACGACCGCGTCGGGCCGCTCGGCGATCAGGCCCTCCGGGCTGACGCGCCTGCCCAGCCGAACCTCGACGCCGAGCCGCTCGGCCATCAGCGCCAGGTACCGGATCACGTCCAGAAACTCCTCCTTGTGCGGCGCACGCGCCGCCAGGTTGAGCTGGCCGCCCAGCCGCTCGTCCTGCTCGTACAGCGAGACTTGGTGTCCGCGCTGCGCCGCGACACACGCGGCTTCCAGGCCGGCCGGGCCGCCGCCGACGACCGTCACACGACGCGGTTCCGCCGCCGGCGCCAGCTCGATCTCCGATTCACGACCGGTCAGCGGGTTCAACATGCAATGCGTGCCCCGACCCTTGCGCAGCTCCGCCAGACATCCCTGATGGCACGCCGCGCACAGCAGGATCGCGTCCTCGTCGCCCGCCTCCGCCTTGCGCACCCAGTCGGGGTCGGCCAGGAACGGGCGGCCCAGCCCCACCAGATCGGTCTGGCCGGCGGCTAGCGCCTCGCGGGCGACTGCGGGCGCGCGGATCCGGCCGGCGACGATGACCGGCAGGCCGGACGCCTCACGGATGCGGGCCGCCATGGGTAGCAGGTGCGCCTTCGGTGTGCCCGTCGGGTACAGGCAGAAAGGTACCGACTCGCACATCGTGCCCGACGTGACGCTCAGCCCATCGACCGACAGGTCGGCGAGCGACTTCGCGATACGCACGCTGGCCTCGGCGTCCAAGCCGCCGTCCACGTAGTCGGCCGCGTTCATGCGGACCACGATCGGTAGATCCGGGCCGACCGCGCCGCGCACGGCGCTCAGCACTTCGGCACCGAAGCGCAGCCGGTTCTCCGCAGAACCGCCGTACTCGTCGTCCCGACGGTTGGTGTGCGGCGACAGGAACTGATGGATGAGATAGCCGTGGCTGAACGGGACCTCGATGGCGTCGAAGCCCGCCGCCCGCACCCGGCGCGCCGCCTCGGCGAAGGCCGCGATCACCTCATCGATCTCACTCCGGCCCAGCGGGCGCGGGACCACCTGGTTCGCCGGGCACAGCACGTCGGAGGCCGAGACGCGCTGTCCGTCCGGCACCAGCTGAGGGTTCGCCGCCCGGCCGGCATGGTTGATGTGGGCCATGATCCGGCCGCCGGCGCGCTGCACCGCGCTCACCATCCGTTCCAGGCCGCCGACCAGCGCATCGTCGTGGATGCCCAGCTGGGTGGGAAGCTCGCGACCGTTACCCTGCACGTACAGCGGCTCGCTGGTCAGCAGCGCCGGGCCACCTTCGGCGCGGCGAACGTAGAAGGCGACGTGCCGGTCGGTGACTTCAGCGGCCGGCGTCGCGTAGCCCAGCTTGACCGTCGTCATCACGACGCGGTTCGGCAGCGCCAAAGTACCCAGGTCGAGCGGCTGGAAGAGCAGATCATCATCCATCGTTCTCACCCTCTTCTGTCACTGGTGCGGCGCCTTCTTGCCCCGTACGACGACGAACGAGCCCTCGCCGTAGCCCGGCTTGACCGGCTCCAGCTCGCGTATCTCGTGCAGCGGCCGGAAGATCGTCTGGTTGAAGCCGAGCTCGCCGAACCCGGCGCCGCGAAGCAGGGCCGCGACTTCGCCCGTTGAATAGAACTCGGCTTCCTTATAGAAGACGCTCTCGCCCCGATGTCGTTGATAAGCCAGGCCGAGCGGGCTCTCCCGGTCGACGAACCCCACTACGAACTGTCCGCCGGGCTGCAACACACGGTAAGCCTCTGGCACCGCCGCCTCGGCATCGTCCAGGAAGCAGATCGTCGTGACCATGAGCGCCCCGTCGAAAGACCCGTCTCGGAACGGCAGCCGTTCCGCTACCGCTGCGACCACCCCGATGCCCCGGCGCCGAGCGAGTCTTCTCATCGCGCGCGCCGGCTCGACCCCGAACCGGATACCGAGCGGCGTTGCGAAGCGACCGCTCCCCACACCGATCTCGAGGCTCGGTCCGCGCGGCTCGAACAGCGCCCGAACGGCGCGGACCTCGGACTCGTAGACGAAGCGGTGCTCGCTGAACCAGGCCTCGTATCTATCGACGTGCTCTTCGAAGGGTCGAGTCCGCGGCATAGGGCTCAAGCCGAGTCCTCTGTAGTCAGTCTCTTCGGCCGCGACGGGCGAGCGATCCCGGACCCGCTCCGTGAGCTCGGCAATCACTGCTCGGCATAACGCTTCTCGCCGGCGCGCACCGGCACATCGAGCCGGTTCTCTGGAGGCGCGAACGGGCAGACGTACTCGTCACTGTACTCGCACCATGGATTGTACGCTTCGTTGAAGTCGAGTATCCACTTCCCCTCCGGCGTGCGGTGGGTCACCGGCTCGAGATCGAGGTATCGACCCTTCTCGTACGTTTCCACACCCGACGTCGCATCTCTGAACGGCACGAACAGCCGATTCACAACGGGATCGATCTGGAAGACTTGAAGCGTGCACTCCTGGTCACCAATCGTGAATCGGAATTCGCCGCGTCGCAGTACGACGCGGTCCCCGCCATGGGTAGCGTCGAGTCTGACGGTTCTCCGTTCGTCATGCTCATGGAGATCGAGCTCGAACCGGTAGCTCGGATCGATCGGATAGTAGCTCAGTCCTTTGAAACTCTCGCGCTCCCGGGCCGGGAGCGGTGACTGTGAGTGCTCTCGAAAGAACTTGTCCTTGCCCTTTCGTATCATCTCGAGGCGGTCCTGCCATCTCGAAGTAGTCATGACGGTACGACTTCCTGTTGTGGCGAGGTACTGCTCCGTCGACCTCGCTCGAGGTCAAAAGACCGACTCACTCTGGTACGTTCAGCGTGATGACCGATCGCGGGCCCCTTCGTGCTCGGAACCGCCCGCGACAGCCCTAACCGTAGCGGACCTTCCGAAATACCGTCGGGTCGTCGACGAGCAACGGGCCGCGCGCCCTGAACGGCTCGGCGTATTCGACGCCGACCAGGCTGCCCACGTAGCGGTCTTCGGCCTCGAAGCGGTCGAGCAGTACCTGCTGGTCTCCACCGAACACCGACGTATAGGCCGCCAAAGCAGCCCGCTTCTGGTCGTAGACCTCGCTCACGTCCACCGCGAAGTCGAAACGATCCCAGGGCGGTTCCATCCGGCAGTGCCCGAGGAACAGCCGCTCGATCTCGTGCGGTTGCGAGTCGGCCAGCGCTTCGCCGCCCGGCACGGCCTCCCAACTCGACAGTCTGGCGTAGAACGCCCCGTTGAGCACGATCTCCGTGATCGCCTTGTGATCGGGGTGGACCCCGCAGCCGCCGCTGGTGAACAGGTAGCGGGGCCTGTGTGCTCGGATCAGCGCCGCTACGCCGAGGCGAGCTGCGGGCGTGTCTTCGAGCAACCGGTCCTGGTACTCCAGCGTGATGCGATCGACACCGAGGATCCGGGCCGCCTCCTCCGCCTGTTGGCGGCGCACACCCGGAGCGGCGTGGCGCGACGGCTCTCCCTCGGTCAGGTCGACGAACAAGACCGCGAGTCCACGGCGCGCGAGGATCGCCGCCGTCCCTCCCATCACGACCTCGAGATCGTCCGGGTGGGCGCCGATACCGACTACCGCATGAAGCTCGGACATCCTCGATCAGACTTCCTCGACACGGGCGATCGCCGTCCGCAGTTGAGTCGGCATGACGGTCAGAACCGCTCTCGAGAGCCCGACCGCAGCTGGTGCGTCACCGACAGGCCGTGTAGAAATAGATCGACAGCCGAGTCGAAGATCCGGTCGCGATCGCACGGCGCCAGCTCATCCAATCCGAGATGCACGTGCAGCGCCGCCTGCAGCATGAGTCCCGAGAGCAGCACGCGACCCGCCACCTCGGCATCCACATCCTGGCGGAACTCGCCCGCCGCGATCCCCTCCTCGATCAGCTCCCGCACCAGCTGCCAGCCCTGAATCGGCCCCTCCTCTGCCCACAGCCGGAAGGTGGCGGGGAACTCCACGCTCACCTCGCCCAGGATCAAGCGGAAAGCGTGACCCCAGCCCGGTTCGACCCAGCGCTGCCACACCTTACGGAGTACGAAGCGGATCTTCGCCGACGCCGGCCCCCCCTCGGCGCGCAGCGCCTCGCCGATCTCGGCGAACATCTCGCGATGACGGTGCTGCAGCGCCCGACGCAGCAGATCCTCCTTGCTGTCGAAGTAGTAGTAGATCGCTCCCTTCGTCATCCCGGCGGCTTCAGCGACCTCCTCCAGGCGGACCGCTCGATAGCCGCGCGTCGCGAAGATCCGGAACGCCGTATCGAGCAGCGCATCCGGCGCCGCACTCGCTCTCTGTGACCGGGCCCGACCAGCTCTCATAGAATACCTACCAGTAGGTATGTACAGCCGATCCTTCGGTCTCAACCATAACACCCGGCCCGACACGTTGTCAATCGGGTCTTTGCCACCTTGACATTTTGCCGCTGGGGAGGTAACGTGACGGCGAGATACTAGTGAGTATGTTCCCGGGCCCGTGAAACGGTGCGGCCGGCGCCGCACCCGCATCGGCCGCCGCAACGGCTTAAGATGATCGCGTTCGGACCCGTACCGTCCCGCAGGCTCGGTCGGAGCCTCGGCATCAACAACGTGCCGCCCAAGGTATGCACTTACTCGTGTGTGTACTGCCAGCTGGGGCGGACGCTGCGCCTGCAGACGGATCGTCAGGTGTTTCGGGAGCCGGCGGCCGTCGTGGCGGCGGTCCGTGAGAAGCTGGAAGCCGCCGGGCGTGCGGGCGAGCGGATCGACTACCTGACGTTCGTGCCGGACGGCGAGCCGACGCTGGACGCCAATCTGGGCCGGACGATCGGGTTGTTGCGGCCGCTGGGCATCCCGATCGCGGTGATCAGCAACGGCTCGCTGGTCGACCGGGCGGATGTGCGGGCGGAGCTGAGCGAGGCGGACTGGCTGTCGCTGAAGATCGATGCGGTGCGCGAGGAGACGTGGCGTAGCGTCTGCCGACCGCACGGCGGGCTGCGGTTGGGTCCGATTCTGGATGGGATGCGGGAGCTGGTCGCCGGGTTCCGGGGTCAGCTGGCGACCGAGACGATGGTTCTGGCGGACCTCAACGATGCGGAGTCTGAGCTGCGCGCCACGGCGGAGTTCGTGGGCGAGCTGCGGCCCGGGACGGCCTATCTGTCGGTACCGACGCGGCCGCCGGCCGAGCCGTGGGCGCAGCCGGCGACGGAGTCGGCGATCGCGCGGGCGTACGAGGTGTTCAGGGCATGGCAGGGTCGCGTCGAGTTGCTGGTCGGGTACGAGGGCGATGCGTTCGCCTCGACCGGCGACCCGGGCGAGGACCTGCTGAGCATCACCGCCGTTCATCCGATGCGGGAGGCGGCGGTTCGGAAGCTGGTCGAGCGTGCCGGTAGCGGTTGGCAGCTGGTGACCGACCTGGTCTCGCAGGGCAAGTTGGTCGAGGTCGAGTACGGCGCCCACCGGTACTACATGCGTCCGATCGGGCCGCGGGGTCGCCGGGCGGAGGATCCGTGCAGAAGCTGAAGGGGCCGGCCGCCGAGAGCGGCGGCGGCGCGTGGCTGCTCAGGTTGGAGTGAGGCGGCGATTGGAGATGCTGCACGAATTGCTGAGTACCGCCCTCGAGGCGGTGATGATCACGGCCTTCGTGGCCGTGATGATGATCGCCGTCGAGTACCTGAACGTGCTGACCAGCGGCACGTTCGAGAGCGCGCTGCGTGGGGCGCCGGCCGTGCAGTACGCGGCGGCCGTGGCGCTGGGCGCGATACCCGGCTGTCTGGGCGCGTTCACGGTGGTAGCCCTGTACTCGCATCGGGTGGTCAGTCTGGGTGCGCTGGTGGGAGCGATGGTCGCGACCAGCGGCGACGAGGCGTTCGTCATGCTCGCGCTGGTCCCGCGGACCGCGCTCTGGCTGGGGCTCGGCCTGGCGGCGCTCGGCTTCCTCGCCGCGCCCCTCGTGGACCGGGTAGCGGGTCAGGCGCGTTTCGCGCCGGAGTCGTGCGCTCGGATGACCATCCACCCGGACCACGCGGCAGAATGTCGGTGCTTCCCGGTCGAGGCGCTCATCCGGCAGTGGCGTCGGCCTGCCAGCTCGCGGGTCCTGCTGAGCTTGGCGATGGGCGCCTATACCGTCTGGATCGGCCTCGGGGGGAGCGGGGTGCCCGACGCCTGGAACTGGGTCCGGCTGACCCTGCTGCTCGTGGGGGTGTTCGGGACGTTCGTGGTCGTTACGGTGCCCGACCATTTCCTGCAGGAACATCTCTGGCGGCACGTGGCCGTCGGGCACGTACCCCGCATCTTCGCCTGGACGGCCGGCGTCCTGATCGGGGTGGCCGTGCTGGAGCATTTCACCGAGCTCGAGGTGCTGGTGCGCGAGAACCTCTGGACGATGCTGTTCGCCGCCGGGGCGCTGGGGCTCATCCCCGAGTCGGGTCCCCACCTGGTTTTCGTGACACTGTACGCTGCGGGCGGGATCCCGATCAGCATCCTGGTCGCGAGCTCGATCGTGCAGGACGGCCACGGCATGTTGCCGCTGCTCGCCCACTCGCGTAAGGACTTCCTGCGCGTGAAGGCGGTGAACCTGGTGCTGGGCCTGGTTGTCGGTGCCGCGCTGCTCGCACTCGGAGCTTGAGTGTGAGGGAGGGAATATACCGTGCAAGAACAGACGACGAGCTTGGTAGATGTGCCCCCCGGGGAAACGGTGGTGGTTCGCCGGGTCCTGTTCGACAGCCTGCGAGCCCACTGCGCCGAGCGGGGGATCAAGGCGGGCGCTCGAGTGACTGTCGTGCGGAGCAGCGAGTCGAACTTGCTACTCTGGGAGGCGGGTGGGAAGGTCGTGCGCTGCCCGCCGGAGGTCGCCCGCTTCGTGGAGGTGGCGCGACAGGTGGCGCCCGAGGTGACCGATGGTGTTTGACCACAGAGAAGGGGGTTTCAAATGATGCGTGGTGAAGGAAGAGGCGGAGGCGGAAGAAGGGGGAAGGACCGCGGCGGTCGCGGATACGGTGGTGGCAACAAGCCGGGCAGCGGCCCGGGTGGCCATTGCACCTGTCCCGACTGCGGGCACCGGATCTCGCACGAGGCGGGACAGCGCTGTCGTGATGTCAGCTGCCCGAAGTGTGGCTCGCCGATGGTCCGGGAGTAGGGCTCGGCACTCGACGGCTCTCGGCTGACTCTAGCAAACTGAAGATGAGGGGCGGCGAACGATGTCCAAGATCGCACTGACCGTCGCGGCGCCGGACCTGGATGCGGAGCTCGATCCACGGTTCGGCCGCGCGGCCTTCTTCCTACTAATCGACCCGGAGACGCTGGCCTGGGAGGGCCTCGCCAACCCGGCGCGCGAGGCGCGCGGCGGAGCGGGCGTTCAGACCGCCCAGTTCCTCGCCGAGCACGAGGCCGACGCGGTCGTCAGCGGCGACTTCGGTCCCAATGCCCAACAGGCACTGCAGACCGCCGGCATCGCCATGTACATCTACGAGTCGTGCGAGACGGCGCGGGAAGCGTTGCAGCGGTTCAGGGCCGGCGAGCTGCCCGCCGTGGACTCACCTCGACAGCGGCCGGGGCGCGGCGACTGACGATGCGGATCGCCGTCGCCAGCGGCAAAGGCGGTACGGGCAAGACCACCGTCGCCGTCAGCCTGGCGCTCAGCCTGACGACCGACGGCGCGCCGGCCGGCGGCGCACGGTACCCACCTCTCCTAATCGACTGTGATGTGGAGGCGCCCGACGCGCACCTGTTCCTGCGGCCGACGATCGAGAAGACGGCGGCGGCGAGCGTCCTCGTACCGGCGGTCGATGAGAGCCGCTGTACGCTGTGTGGTCTGTGCGCCGACGTCTGCGAGTACAACGCTCTGGCCGTGCTGGGTGACGAGGTGCTGCTGTTCCCGGAGCTGTGTCACGGGTGCGGCAGCTGCAGCCTGGTCTGCCCGGAGGGCGCGATCAGCGAGGGGCCGCGCGTCGTCGGCCGCTTGGAGGCGGGCCATGCCGGCGAGCTGCGGTTCGCGCGCGGCGTGTTGAACGTGGGCGAGCCGATGCCGGTTCCGGTGATCCGTCAGCTGAAGGCGTGGGCCCGGCCGCAGCCGGGTCAGCTCAGCCTACTCGACGCGCCGCCCGGGACTTCGTGCCCGATGGTGGAGGTGGTCCGCGATGCCGACTTCGTGCTGCTGGTCACCGAGCCTACGCCATTCGGCCTGCACGACCTCGAGTTGGCGGTCGAGGTCGTGCGCGAGCTGGGCTTGGCGGCCGGCGTGGTGATCAACCGCGATGGTATCGGTGACCAGGGTGTCGATGACCTGTGTGCCTCCGAGGACCTGCCCATCCTGTTGCGAATACCCTTCGACCGGTCCGTCGCCGAGGCGCTCGCCCGTGGGGAGACGCTGATCGATGTGTGGCCCGAGTACCGCGATCGATTGCGTGAGTTGGCACGAGGCGTCACCGAGCGGGTGCTGGTGGCGGGGCACGGGTAGAGCGATGACTGCGAAGCGCAGAATGCCGCAGTACAAATCGGATGAGCCCCGGCAGCTGGTGATCCTGAGTGGCAAAGGCGGGACGGGGAAGACGGCGGTGGCGGCAGCGTTCGCCCACCTGGCCCACGCCGGGCCGTCGGCCATCCCCGCGGTGATGGTCGACGCCGACGTCGACGCCGCCAACCTCGAGCTGGTGCTCGGGCCCGAGGTCGTGGAGCGGCACGACTTCACCGGCGGGTCCGTCGCCCGGATCGACCCCGAGCGGTGCTCGGGCTGCGCCGTGTGCGAGGACGTCTGCCGCTTCGCGGCGATCCAGGTCGCGGCGGAGGGCGGCGCCTACCGCGTCGATCCTGTGGCCTGCGAGGGCTGCGCCACCTGCTACCACCAGTGCCCCGATGAGGCGATCCGCATGGAGCCGCAGCTGGCCGGCCGCTGGTTCCGCTCGCGCAGCCGCTACGGGCCGCTGTTCCACGCGCGCCTCTACCCGGCGCAGGAGAACTCGGGCAAGCTGGTCAGCTTGGCCAAGCAGCAGGCCCGGCGCGCCGCCGGCGCCGAGGGCTATCCGCTGCTGATCGTCGACGGTCCACCGGGGATCGCCTGTCCGGCGATCGCCGCCGCCTCCGGCGCCGATCTCGCCTTGATCGTCGGCGAGCCGAGCGTGGCCGGGGTCCACGACCTGGAACGTGCTCTCGAGATGACCGCCCACTTCCAGCTGCGGAGCCTGGTCTGCGTCAACAAGGCGGACCTCAACAGGGAAGGCGTCGAGAAGATCGAGCGGAGTTGCGGCGCCCGTAACGTCGAGCTCATCGGCTGCATCCCGTTCGATGATGCCGTCACCGGCGCCATGGTGCAGGGTCAGCCGGTGACCGCGCACCAGCCGGACTCGCCGGCCGGCCACGCGCTGGCCGCGCTCTGGCACCGGCTCACCGACTTTCTGGACGGCCGGCCCGCGGCCGCCAGCTCCGACGCAACGTACCCGGAGCGATCGTGAAGGTCAGTACTGTCGATGAGATGCAGCGGCTGGACCGGCGCGCGATGACCGAGTTCGGCGTGCCCGACCACGTCCTGATGGAGAACGCCGGGCAGGCGGTGTACTACGCGATCCAGCGTCGGCTGAGCGTGCGGGGGCGCCGCTTCCTCGTGATCTGCGGGCCGGGTAACAACGGTGGCGACGGGTTCGTGGTCGCGCGCAAGCTGCACTCGAGCGGCGCGGACGTGCGGGTGCTCGTCCTCGCCGACGTGAGCGGCTATACGGGAGCCGCCCGCTTGAACTTCGACATGCTGGAGAAGAGCGGGGTCGAGACCTCGGTCGACCGCGGTATCGAGGGGATCATCGAGTCGCTGGCCCACTGCGATGCGGTGGTGGATGGCCTGCTCGGCACGGGCATCAAAGGCGAAGTCGGCGGCCGCTTCCGTGAAGCCATCGAGCGGGTGAACGATGCGGGCAGGCCGGTCTTCGCCATCGATATCCCGTCGGGTGTGGACGGCGACACGGGCCAGGTCCGCGGCGCCGCGGTTCGCGCCGACACGACCGTCACCTTCGGTCTGCCGAAGCGCGGCAACCTGCTGTATCCGGGTGCGGAGCTGTGCGGCCGGCTCATCGTCACCCACATCTCGTTTCCGCCACAGCTGACGGCGAGTGATGACATCGCGGTGGCGGTCAGCCGGCCGGCCGAGCTGCCGCCGCGCCGTGTGGACGGTCATAAGGGCAGCTTCGGGGACAGCCTGTTCATCGCCGGTGCGCAGAGCTACTACGGTGCGCCGTCGCTCGCCGCGTCGTCGGCCCTCAAGGCCGGCGGCGGCTATGCCCGGTTGGCGGCGCCCCGCTCGATGGTGCCGTTTCTGGCGGACCTGGCGTCCGAGGTCGTGTTCGCGCCGCAGGACGAGACGGACGTCGGGAGCCTGGCGCTGAGAGCCCTGGATGAGCTGCTCGAGCTCAGCCGCATCGTCGACTTCGTGGTCCTCGGTCCCGGAGTCTCGCTTGCCGCCGAGACGCAAGAGCTGGTGCGGCAGCTCGCCGCCGGCATCGAGAAGCCGCTGCTCATCGATGGCGACGGGCTGAGCGCGGTGTCCGAGTCGCTCGACGCGGTACGTGGCCGGAGCGGCGCCACCATACTGACGCCGCACCCCGGCGAGATGTCCCGGATCGCCGGACTGCCGATCCCCGAGATCCAGAGCGACCCGATCCCCGTGGTCCAGGACGCCGCCGAAGACCTCGGCGTGATCGTCGTTCTCAAGGGCGCTCACACGCTCATCGGCCTACCGGACCGACGCGTCTACATCAACACGAGCGGTAACTCCGGTATGGCCTCCGCCGGGTCCGGCGACGTGCTGACTGGGACGATCGCCGCCATGTACGGGCTCGGGCTGTCGCTCGAGGACGCCGTCCGCACCGGCGTCTTCATGCACGGGCTGGCGGGCGACCTGGCCGCCGGCCACAAGGGCGAGGACGGGATCACCGCGCGCGACGTCCTCGAGCAGCTGCCCGGCGCGCTGAAGGCGTATCGTCAGGATTACTCGGGTATTACCGCCGACTTCTACGGCGCCGTCGAGGTGATCTGATGAGGGCGTGGGTGCTGGCGCGGCAGGCGCCGATCGACGAGCGCCCGCTCGAGCTCGTCGAGCTACCGACGCCGCAGCCGCAGGCCGACCAGGTCCGGGTCCGGGTCACCCTATGCGGGATATGCCGCACCGACCTCCACATCGCCGAGGGCGACCTCGCGGCGGCCAAGGACCGGCTCATCCTCGGCCACGAGATCGTCGGCCGCGTCGACGCGGTCGGTGACCGCGTGAGCGGAGTGCGGGTCGGCGAGAGAGTCGGCGTGACCTGGCTCGGCCGCACGTGCGGTGAGTGCAAGCACTGCCGCGCCGGCCGTGAGAACTACTGCGCCGACTTCCAGGCCACCGGCAGGGATCTGGACGGCGGGTTCGCCGAGCACGCCGTAGCGCACGAGGACGCCGTCTTCTCGCTGGAAGGCATCGACCTGCCGGACGAGGAGATCGCCCCCATGTTGTGCGCCGGCGTCGCCGGCTACTGCGCTTTCCGACTGATGAACGTCGATGCGGGCGACCGGGTCGGGCTCTACGGGTTCGGCGCGACGGCCTATTACGTGCTCGAGGCGGCCGCACATCTGGGGATCGATGTCTACGTGAGCAGCCGCGCGCCGCGCAACCTCGAGCGCGCGCGCCGGCACGGCGCGGTATGGGCGGGAAACGCCGCCGAGCAAGCGCCGCCGGTCGAGCTCGATGCCGCCATCGTCTTCCCGCCCGCCGGCGCGCTCGTCGAGCTGGCGTTGCGGCACGTCAAGCTTGGCGGCGTGGTCGTGCTGGCACCCGTGGCGATGTCTACCATCGAGATCCACGACTACTCCGCCCACCTCTGGGGACGCGATATCCGCACGTTGTACAACGTGAATCGCCGGGATGCCGAGGAGTTCCTGCGCCTGGCCCGCGAGATCGACCTCGGTCTCGGGACCGAGGTGTTCCCGTTCGAGGCGTGCCAGGACGCGATGATCCGCGTGCGGCACGGCGACATACGTGAAGCCAACGCGGCGGTTCGTATATGAGCGGCCGGGCACCCGGGCCGAGCGGGCCAGTCGGGCCCTGTGACAGCGTCACCCGCGCAGCGTTATACTGCAAGCCGGACGAGCTTGGCAGCGCCGGCGCGGGCCGGCGACCGCGGGAGCGGGCACACACGAGCGTAGTGGGGGCGCAGAACGATGATCAACTTACGGCAGCGGACGAGCGTCGGTGGGTTGGGCGGGATGCTGATGGTGGGCGTCTGCGGGCTGACCGTCGCGCTGATCTGCGCGGCCGCCCGGGCGCCGGACACGCGAGGTGAACCGGCAATGAACGCGCAAGCCGACAGCCTGAGAATCACGGTTCTCTACGACAACTACGTGCACGACTCGAGGCTGCAGACCGGCTGGGGCTTCGCCGCCCTGCTGGAGTACGGTGAGGACGTCGTGCTCTTCGACACCGGCGCAGACGGCCCGGCACTGCTCGCCAACATGAGCACGCTCGCGATCGACCCGGGCTCCATCGATGCGGTCGTCCTCTCACACGCGCACGGCGACCATACCGGCGGCCTCAACGCGCTGCTGGGCACCGGCGTGCGACCGCCCGTCTACCTGCACCCGTCGTTCCCCGACGAATTCAAGCAGCGGATCGGCGCAGTTACCACGGTGATCGAGACCGAGGCGGGCCAGTACATCGGCGATCGGATCTCGACCACCGGCCTCGTGGACGGCGGCATCCCGGAACAGGCCGTGATCGTCGAGACCGCTCCCGGGCTCGTCGTCGTCACCGGCTGCGCCCACCCCGGCGTGGCGCGGATGGCCGCGACCGCCATGTCGCTGAGGGACGGGTCGGTCTACCTGGTGATGGGCGGCTACCACCTGCGCGGCGCCGGGCCCGATCAGCTCCGCGCACTGATCGCCGAGTTCCGGCGACTCGGCATCGAGAAGGTCGCGCCGACCCACTGCACCGGCGACCCGGCGATCGAGATGTTCGCCGCCGAGTACGGCGACGACTTCATCCGGGCCGGCGCCGGCCTGGTCATCGACATCGAGGCGAGCCCGGCGTCCGGGAGCCGGTGACTCCCGGGCGTGTGACTCGCCCGAGTCCGTCTACGGCCACCTCTTGGGAGAGAAGGCGTTTGTCGGGTGGATTGACAGCGTCAAACGGCCCGGTTAAATTGACGCTGTCAACCTACGGCAAGGACTTGGCCCCCTGGCCTCGGCAGGGTCGATCGGGCACGAGAGAGGACAACGATAGGACTGGACGTATACGCACAGCGGGGACCTGGCGGGGACCTCACGCCGGAGGACGAGCAGGCCTTCGAGGCGGCCGAGATCTCACTCTGTAGCGGGATCCTCAGCGGGGCGGCGGGCAGCTTTCGTGGCAAGGTCTACGCCGGCCTGGTCCACGAGATCACGGGGGAGAGCCTGTACGAAGAATGGATTCCGCCGGAGCGGGTGAAGGCGATGCACGAAGCGCTGGTCCGCTGCGACCCTCAAGAATTCGCTGAGGACCACGACGAGCGTTTCGGCGACGTCGAGGAAGCTGTGACCAACCTGCGCAAGTTCTTCGGGGTCTGCGCGGAGCGGGGACTCGGTCTCGTGGGCTGGTGGTGAGCTGGCGCTTCTGGACCTCGAGGATGCAGAAGCGGTATGTTGCGAACGTTAGAAACTCCACATCGCCCGGTCGACCACTTGCCCCGTGTGTTCCGCCGCCCCGACCTTCCGGGCCCCAATCGGGACCCGTTCCTCCTCAGCGCCACGCCGTGACCCGGGGCCGAGACCGGGCGCAGCATCGGGGAGTCATGCTCAACCTGGCCCACACCCACCTTGTCAAAGTTTGGAGTTCTCGATGACTCGGAATCTGGAACCGGTGTCGTCGGAGCATTGGGCCGCGGTACTGGCGGCCTTCCGCCGGGCTCTGGCCCGGGAGATGCACGTGCTGCGCCGTGATCCGGGGCTGCTGTGGCCGCAGCTGCCCAATCGGCTGCAGTGGGAGGACGAGCCGGTCCGCGCGGTACTCGCGCCGGAGTTCAGGCGCCGCAGCCGCCCGGGTGCGGTGCCCTGGTTGCGGACCCGAACGCGGTTCCGGGAGTCACAGGCGCTGGTTCGCACCCTCGCGGGCCACACCGGCGGGGTCAACGCGTGTGCCTACAGCCCCGACGGTGGTCGGGTGGTCTCGGCGAGCTCTGATCGCACGCTCAAGCTCTGGGACGCCGAGACGGGCGAGGAGATTCGCACCCTCGCGGGCCACACCGGCGCGGTCAACGCCTGTGCCTTCAGCCCCGACGGCGCCCGGGTGGTCTCCGGAAGCGAGCATCACAGGCTCAAGCTCTGGGACGCCGAGAGGGGCGACGAGATTGTTACCCTCAGGGGCTTCACCCCCGTCTTCGCGTGTGTCTACAGCCCCGACGGCGCCCACGTGGTCTCGGCAAGCAAGTCAAACACGCTCCAGCTCTGGGACGCCGAGACGGGCGAAGAGATCCGCACCTTGGGCCACAGATACAGACATTCTATCCTCCCAAAGGGTCACTCCGGCTCTGTCCGGGCTTGTGCCTACAGGCCCGACGGCGCCCGGGTGGTCTCGGCCAGCGAGGATGGGACGCTCAAGCTCTGGGACGCCGAGAGGGACGAGGAGCTTCGCACCCTCGCGGGCCACAGCCGCGAGGTCTGGGCTTGTGCTTACAGCCCCGACGGCGCCCGGGTGGTCTCGGCAAGCGTGGATAACACGCTTAAGCTCTGGAACGCCGAGACGGGCGAGGAGATTCGCACCCTCGCGGGCCACACCGGCGGGGTCAACGCCTGTGCCTTCAGCCCCGACGGCGCCCGGGTGGTCTCGGCGAGCGACGACAAGACGCTCAAGCTCTGGGACGCCCAGACGGGCGAGAGGCTACGCACGCTTGAGGGCCACACCGGCGAGGTCTTGGCCTGTGCCTACAGCCCCGACGGCGCCCACGTGGTCTCGGCAAGCTATGATAACACCCTCAGGATCTGGGATGCCGAGACGGGCGAGGACATTCGCACCCTCGATGCCCACACCGACAAGGTGTTCGACTATCTCTACAGCCCCGACGGCGCCCGGGTGGTCTCGAAGAGCGAGGATGGCAGGCTCAAGCTCTGGGACGGCGAGACGGGCGAGGAACTCCACACTCTCGTGGGCCACACCGGTAACAGCTGGCCCTGCGCGTTCAGCCCCGACGGCGCCCGGGTGGTCTCGGCCAGCGAGGACAAGACGTTCAAGCTCTGGGACGCCGAGACGGGCGAGAAGATCTGCACCCTCAAGGGCCGCGCGGACTGGGTCAAAGCCTGTGGCTACAGCCCCGACGGCGCTCGGGTTGTCTCGGCAGGCGACGATATGACGCTCAAGCTCTGGGACGGCGAGACGGGCGAAAAGATCCGCACGCTCAAGGGCATCTGGCCCTTTGCGTTCAGCCGCAACGGCGCCCGGGTGGTCTCGGCCAGCGCGGATGGGACGCTCAAGCTCTGGGACGCCGAGACGGGCGAGAAGATCCGCACCCTCAAGGGCATCCCGCCCTTTGCGTGCAGCCCCGATGGCGTGCGGGTGGTCTCGGCCAGCCGGGACGGGGCGCTCAAGCTCTGGGACGGCCAGACGGGCGAGGAGATCCGCACCCTCAAGGGCCACGAAGGGGAGATCACTGCCTGTGCCTTCGGTCCCGACGGCGGCCGGGTGCTCTCGGCGGGTGAGGATAAGACGCTGAGGCTCTGGGACGGCGAGACGGGCGAGGAGATCCGCACCCTCAAGGGCCACAAAGGGAAGATCACCGCCTATGCCTTCAGTCCCGACGGCGCGCGGGTGGTCGCGGCCAGCTGGGATGGGACGCTCAAGCTCTGGAACGCCGAGACGGGCCGGGCGATTCGCACCTTCGAGGGCCACAAAGGGGAGATCACCGCCTGTGCCTTCAGTCCCGACGGCGGCTGGGTGGTGTCGGCGGGTAAGGATAAGACGCTCAAGCTCTGGGACACCAAGACGCGAGTATGTGCCGCAACGCTGCTGCTGTTAGATGGCGCAACGGCGGTAACTCATCACCCCCACCGGGCGAGCGTCGCTTGTGCCGATCGAAGCAGTTCATTCTACCTGGTCGACCTTGTCGGTATCACCTTAGGACCCCTCGTACTCACCGCGGTCGACTTCGGGAATGGCCCGGCCATTCGCTGCCCCCGCTGCCTCGAATGTCATCCTCTTCAGGATTCCTGGCTCGGTAGGGAGATGGAGTGTCCCGGGAGCCCTTGTCACGCAAGCTTCCGGGTCAATCCATTCGTCGTGCGCCGTGCCCCCGCCGCGGGTTCTTGGACCCGGAGGTGGTGGACCAGGTGGGCCTCGGCCGTACAAACGAGGCCCTGGATACGCTGGGGCAAGGCGCTGTTGGCCAACCCGTTCACGCTTGCCCTCGCCGGGCTCGGGGTCGCTATGGGGCTGTGGAATCCCTGGCTGTGGCTTGTTGGCGGTCCGCTCGTTCTCCTCTGTGTCCTCAGGGTCGCGGCGTTCGGGTCGCCGCGCTTTAACGAGAGGCTGCAGCTGGCATTGTGGAAAGCCATCAGCCGTCTCCGCGAGGACTGAGGTGGTGACGGGAACGCCCGAGAATGGAATAGCTGCCAGCCGAGCCTTCACCAGGAACGATTCTGGTTGGCCCCCGATCGTGAGGCGCTATCTCTTGGGGACCTCGTTTGGCCGGGAGCTGGACTGTCCTGGGCGCACCAGTCCGAAGCTGGTGAGGATGCTGCCGCCTTGGTCAGTGTCTGGGGAGCGTCTAGCGGAAGCGCCGAACCATGGTACCTTTGCGGCGACACGAAGGCCGGAGACGTGCTATACCCCCTGATACCGAGGGCCGGCTCCGCCTCGCTCAGCCAGGAGAGTTACGGAACCTCCAACTCGTCCGGACCCGGAACTCCACGGGCATAGCGTGGCAACCCGACGAACACGGCCGGCGCACCTGGTGCTGGGCGGCTACCACTTGCGCAGCACCGGGCCCGATCAGCTCCGGGCGCTGATCGCCGAGTTCCGGCGACTCGGCATCGAGAAAGTCGCGCCGACCCACTGCACCGGCGACCCGGCGATCGAGATGTTCGCCGCCGAGTACGGCGACGACTTCATCCGGGCCGGTGCCGGCCTGGTCATCGACATCGAGGCGAGCCCGACCTCCGGGACCCGGTGACTCCCGGGCGTGTGATTCGCCCGACTCCATCTTGGATTAGCTGTTGAGAGAGAACGCGGTTGTCGCAGGTTGACACCGTCAACACGCGGGCCTAAATTGACGGCGTCAACCTTCCCCAATTGCTAGCCGGCCTTGGCGACGGCAGGGTCGATCGGCCAGAAAAGAGGACAACGATGGGACTGGATGTATACGCACAGCGAGGACTTGGCAAAGACCTCACCGGGGAGGACGAGCAGGCCTTCGAGGGGGCCGAGATCTCACTCTGTGGAGGGATGTTGAGCGGGGCGCCGGGCAGCTTTCGCGGCAAGGTCTACGCCGGCCTGGTCCACGAGATCACGGGTGAGAGCCTGTACGAGGAGTGGATTCCGCCGGAGCGGGTGAAGGCGATGCATGAGGCCCTGGTGCGCTGCGACCCGCAGGAATTGGACGCCATTCACGCTGAGCTGTTGGGCGACGTCGAGGATGCCGTGGCCAACCTGCGTGAGTTCTTCAGGGTCTGCGCGGAGCGCGGGCTCGGCCTGGTCGGTTGGTGGTGAGGTAAAGCTGCTGGACCTGACGGATCGAGGGGCGCAGGTGGAAGACGACTTCCTGCCCGGCAAGACCATCCGCGGGATGAAGGTTTACAGGTACACGGGTTGCGGCGGGTGTCCGATCAGGGATTGCGGAAATACGTTGTCGGAGTCCGTTGTCATGCTCCGCCACACAGGCGATGAGCGCTGGGACGACTGGGGCAGGATCGTAAGCGTGTTCCGACCGGGAGACGTTGTAGCGGTGCGAATAAGGCACGACCGGAGCACGGTGTATTGCGGGACCGCAGGTTCGACCCTCTATCCGGGTATCCATGACTTCGTGAGCCTGCAGAATTTCGACGAGACAGTGTAGCCACATGAGCCTCTTCAGACGGGCCGCGGACCTGTTGAGGGCGGTAAACGACGGGGACCTGGAGCGAGTGACGCGACTCCTCCAGCGGCGCGTCGACCCGAACGCGAGAGACGAGCGAGGACGCACGGCGCTGCATTACGCCGCAGCGCTGGGTCATGCGGCGATCGCGGAGCGGCTGCTCGCGGCCGGCGCCGAGGTCGATGCCCAGGACGAGGAAGGCTGGCCGCCGGTGTTCATGGCCGTGCGCGAGGGGCGCGAGGAGTTCGCCGAGTGGCTGCTCGAGCGCGGGGCGTCGGTGGCCCCTACCGACAAGCGGGACTTCACCCTGCTCCATCTCGCCGCTCTGTACGGTCAGGCTGGCGTCGTCGCGCGGGCGCTGGACCTCGGGGCCGATCCGAACGCGGAGAGCACGACCGAGTACACGCCGCTCGACGGCGCCCGCGAAGGCGGGCACGAGGAGATCGCCGCGCTCCTGCGTGCGCGGGGCGCCAACCGCGTGCAGGCATCGGAGGGCGGAACGGAGGACTGGATCGCGAAGGCTGACGCGGCTGCAGACCGAGGCGATCTCGATGAGGCGATCGCCTGCCTCGACCGGGCCGTGGAACGGCATCCCCGGGCTGTGCGTGCGTTCGTCCACAAGGGAGACCTGCTCAGGCAGCACGGTCGTCGTAGGGAGTCGCTCGACTGCTACGACCGAGCGATCGCCATCGATCCGGGCTTCTCCGACGGCATGGCGTGGGGCAACAAGGGCGTCGTACTCCAGGAGCTGAACCGGCTGGAGGAGGCGGCCAGGTGCTACGAGGAAGTGCTGCGACTGAATCCCGAGGATGCCGTAGCCTGTCTCAACCTGGGCGTCCTCCGACACAACGCGGGTCGAACGGACGAGGCGATCCGCTGGTACCGCGCCGCCCTCGAGCGTGATCCCAACTATGTTCAGGCGAGATACTATCTGGCAGGTGCCCTTCGGGAGCTAGACCCGGACGCCGAGTGATCGCAGTTCTGCCTCTCGGTCAACGACACGAGAGCGCCGTCTTCAACGAACAATGAAGGAGTGAGTTGATGATCGTTCCGCGCGGCAGTGGGAGCGCACGATGACAGGGAATCCGGGAACGGCGTCGTCCGGCGATCGGGCCGCGGCCCTCGCCGCCTTCCGCCGGGCCCTGGCCCGGGAGATGCACGTGCTGCGCCGCGATCCCGAGCTGCTGTGGCAACAGCTTTACAACCGGCTCCAGTGGGAGGGCGAGCCGGTTCTTGGCGTACTCGAGCCGGAGTTCGAGCGCCGCAGCCTGCCGGGGGCTTCGCCATGGCTGCGAACCCGGAAGCAGTTCCGGGAGTCGGAGGCGCTGCTTCGCACACTCGCGGGCCACACCGGCAAGGTCAACGCCTGTGCGTTCAGCCCCGACGGCGCCCGGGCGGTCTCGGCAGGCGAGGATAAGACGCTCAAGCTCTGGGACGTCGAGACGGGCGAGGAGCTTCGCACCCTCCGGGGTCACGCCTACCCGGTAGGGGCCTGTGCCTTTAGTCCCGACGGTGCCCGAGTGGCGTCGGCAAGCGGAGAGAGAGCGCTCAAGATCTGGGACGCCGAGACGGGCGGGGAACATCGTCCTCTCGAGAACGAGTTCGGCGGGCTCGCCTTCGCGTACAGCCCCGACGGTACCCGCGTGGTTTGGGCAAGCGGGCACCGGAACCTGGTGCTCAAGCTCTTGAGCGTAGAGACGGGTGAGGAGCTTCGCACTCTTGAGGGTCACAGGGACGTGGTGCGGGCTTGTGCGTTCAGCCCCGACGGCGCCCGGGTCGTCTCGGCGAGCGAAGATGCGACGCTAAAGCTCTGGGACGCTGAGACCGGCGAGGAGCTTCGCACCCTCAAGGGCCACACCCGCGAAGTCCACGGTTGTGCCTACAGCCCGAACGGCGCTCGGGTAGTGTCGGCGAGCGAGGATAATACACTCAGGCTCTGGGACGTCGAGACGGGCGAGGGGCTTCGGACCCTCAAGGGTGGAGGGTCGCACTGTGCTTACAGCCCCGACGGAACCCGGGTGGTCTCGGGAAGCGGAGTCTGGGACAACACGCTCAAGCTCTGGGATGCCGGGACGGGCCAAGAGCTGTGCACCCTCGTCGGCCACGCCTCTGGCGTAGGCGCATGTGCTTTCAGCCCCGACGGTGCCCGGTTGGTCTCGGCGGGCTTTGATGGGACGCTCAAGCTCTGGGACGTCGAAGCGAGCCAGAGGCTGCGCACCCCCGCGGGCCATGCGAAAGAGGTCAAGGCTTGTGCCTACAGCCCCGACGGTGCCCGAGTAGTCTCGGCGGGCTTTGATGGGACGCTCAAGCTTTGGGACGCAGAGACCGGAGAGGAGCTTCACACCCTTACGGGCCACACTGGCCCGGTCATAGCGTGTGCCTACAGCCCCGACGGCACCCGGCTGGTCTCGGCAGGCTGGAATAAGACGTGGGCAAGCGGAAAGTCGTCGCCTTGCTGCCCGCTCAAGATCTGGGACGCCACGACGGGCCAGGAGATACACGCACTCGAGGGCCACACGTACAACGTTGAGGCCTGTGCGTTTAGCCCCGACGGCAAGCGGGTGGTCTCGGCGAGCGGGGATAAGACACTCAGGCTCTGGGACGTCGAAACGGGCGAGGAGCTTCGCACCCTCAAGGGCCACACTGGCGAAGTCATGGCGTGTGTCTTCAGCCCCGACGGTGCCCAAGTGGTCTCCGCGAGCGGGGGCGCCGACAAGTCCCTAAAGCTGTGGGATGCCGACACGGGCGAGGAGCTGTGCACGCTCGCGGGCCACACCGACTGGGTCCGGGCTTGTGCGTTCAGCCCCGACGGCGCCCGGGTGCTCTCCGCAAGTAAGGGTTTGAAGCTGTGGGATGCCGACACAGGCGAGGAACTTCACAGCCTCGAGGACTACCCCTACTTCTATGACTGTGACTACAGCCCCGACGGCGCCCGGGTGGTCTCGGGAGGCTGGGATGGGGTACTCAAAGTCTGGAACCCCGAAACGGGCGAGGAGCTTCGCTCCCTCAAGGGCCACACTGACGACATCACTGCGTGCGCCTTCAGCCCGGATGGTGCCAGGGTCGTCTCGGTCAGCGAGGATCGGACCCTCAGGCTCTGGGACGTCGCGACCGGGGAGTGTATGGCGACGCTTCCGCTGTTGTATGAAGCAAGAAGGTTGGCTCAAAGTCCCGTCCGAGCTAGCGTTGCGTGCGATCAGGGTGGTTCGGTCTTACTCGTCGACTTCGTTGGGGTTGCCTTGGGTCCCCTCGTGGTCACCGCCGTCGATCTCGGGAATGGCCCGGCGGTTCGCTGCCCGGTTTGCTTCGAAACTCATCCCCTTCAGGAGGCTTGGCTCGGCCAGGAGCTAGATTGTCCCGGGCGCGCTTGCCACGCACGCTTGCGGGTCAACCCATTCATCGCCGGGCAGCGCGTGTCGGGATGAGCGCGCTCGGGCATCGGTCATGGCGCAGCCCCGCTCGAACAACCGGGCTGTGTACGATAGCGCTGCTGTCGCTAATCGCGGGCTGGTGCTATCCCTGGACCACAATGGACCCGTCCGAAGTCCAGTACTCACTGGCCGAGCACTTCTCCGCGAGCATCCCGCCCGGCTACGAGGGCAAGTACGCTTCCAGGATGGAGCCAAAGAATTACGTCTGGAGCGTGGCCATCGTGGCGCCGCGGGAGGTGAGTCTCGAGGAGATAACGGAGGCACCTCGCGAACATACGGTCTTCTTCTTCGGCGAGGCGCATCTCTATACCATACCCACGGCCCATTCCGTGGAAGAAGTCGAGTCGGACCTTTACAGCCGCCTGGATCACTATGGGTACCTGCCCGCGGCGGGCGAGCGGACAGGCGAGGCGACAGTCGAACTAACCGTGTGTGAGCGCCGTGTGGAGGCGCTCCGGGTCGAAGAGACTTCGCGCCTCGGCCAACTCGTGCGTTACCGTGTTCCCATCGGCGAGGAGCGGGTGCTGGTCGCCCTCGGGCCCGCCGACCGCGTCGACGAAGACGCGATGACTGCGATCCTCGCGTCGGTGCGCGAACGCGGCCAACCGGCGAGCAAGGGCGAGATAACCGCCGTTGTCCTTGTACTGATGGCCCTGGCGCTGATAGGTCTGCTGAAGGTAGTGATGTCGAAGCGACGTGCCCGTAAAGAAGGATTCGCTGCCTAGCGACGAAAGATGAACCGTAAGCAGGAAGAACGCGCACAACTCATTCGGCGCAGTCTCAGAACCGTCGAGCAACTGGACGGCGTCCCGGTGCTCGACGACGCCGGCCTCTGGCTGCTGACCGGTACGGCGTCGTCACCGGCGAACCCGGTAGAGCTGGCTCGCGTCCTGACGCGGGACAGGTTGCCGTCGCGTCAGGAGCTGGCCGGGTTGCTGGGGGCGCCGCAGGTGGTGCGCGTCGATGTCGAGAACGTTAGGCGCTGGCACAAAGCGGTGACGGGCCTGGAGAGTCGGCGTGACATCAGGCGGCTGCACCGCGAAGGTGTCCCGGCACTTCGGCAGCTCACCCTAGAGGACATCCGCCGGCGCATATCCAGAGCGCGCGTCCGACTCGAACGACTAACCAGCACATTCGAATCCGCGCAGTCGGCCGCCAAGTGCTGTGGGTTGAAGGCGAGCGAATCGCTCGACGTCGAAACCCTCGTCGCCGCGCTTCCCGCCCGTCTGCACGCGCTTGCCAATTGGGACCCCGATCCTCTGGAACTGTTGCTGGATGCCGGAGCCGGTGCAGACCGGGCACTGCTCGCGCTCGCATCAACGGCATCGGCAGGAAGCATCACCAACCTGGCCGCAGTCCTGCTCGGCATGCGCCACGAGTCTACGGCACGTGATCAGGGCAGGAAGGGAGGATCGCCGGAATCGCTACCTGCAGCGCTTCAGGCGGCGTATCAGGCCGGCCGATCCGGCCCGCGGTTCGGCGCGGCGATGAGCGCGCTGGCCATCGATGGAGGCGTGCCGCTGGTTGAGCTGCCAGGCGGCGTACCCGAGTCGGCAGCTCGCCGGCTGGGAATGGTGGCGGAGCGAGTGACGGTGCTCTACGGGCTGGCTGCCGCCCTCGAGGTCCTCCGCGCGCTCACCGTGAGGTGGCAGGAGAGCGAGGCGTCGGCCAGGCGCTCCAGAAGGGCGATCTCGCGGCTCAAGCGCCTCGCTCGGGCCGCGGAGACGATGGCGCCCGTTACTCTGCGGTCGGCGCTCGAGGAGCGGGTCGTGCATACGATAAGGACACTGCCGCGGCTCCGTAGCACTCGGGCCCAGGTCGTGAGCCGGCTGTTCAAGGAGTGGATAGAGGTGGCCGCGCTCGAGCCGCGCGGCATCAGCTCGCAACAGCTCCGCCAGGTCGCCTACCGCGCCCTCGACCAAGGACCGACGGCCGCGCTCGAGGCCACCGCGAAGGCCTGGCTCGCGGCCCCGGCGAAGACCGACGAGTCTCTGGAGGCGATCGAGCGGGCGCAGCTGGCGCTCAGCCTGACCCATCCCGGGATGGCGCTCGCGGCTCCGGCGTGGTCGAGCGCGGCGCGGATCGGGGCGCTGCGCTTCGTGGCTGCGCGGCTGGACGCGCCGAAGCTCCAGGCGCTCTGGCCGCAAATCGTCGCGCTGGGCGAGGACGATCTGTACCGGCTGCCCATCGAGTTCGTCCAGTCAGCGCCCGCCGAGCTGGCGAGCAGGGCGATGGATCTGGGAGTTGCCGAACAAGCGGAGGAGCTGGAGAGCTCGGTCGTGAAGCGGTACCTCCGCACCGTCGCTGCCCTGCAGGAGATGCGGCTTCACGGCCTCGCCCGGCAGAGCTGGTTCCTCGATCTGTTCAAGCGCGGTGGCGCACCGGCAGCGGCGCTCACGCTGGCGCTGGTCTCGAGAATCGGGCGGCGCGATAGCCTCGATGGGCGGTTGGCGTCGTTGCATGCGCTGAGTCAGGGATTCAAGAGCCACGGCCCGCTGCTCCGACGTGCGCTCGAGGACTGGAACAGGACGACGGTCGAGTCGCCGCCGCCCCAGCTGACTGCGTTGGCCGACGCGCTCGAGATGTCTAGGGAGCCGTTGGAGTCTTACCTGCACTTCAAGCGCCTGGCGGGACACGGCGAGTCGTTCTCGAACGACCTGCTCGAGCTGCTGGACTTCGAGCGTAAACAGGAGTCGCAGATCGCCCACCTCGAAGCCCGGGTCGCCGACTCCGACCTGACGCAGGAGGAACGCACATCGGTCGAGCTGCGGCTCCTGACCCTCAAAGATCCAGGGTCGCAACGCGGCCGTCGCCGCAAGACCGTTCGCCGGGCCCGCAATCGCTTCGACCGGGCCCTGGCGCTCTATCGGAGCCAGAGCCTGGAGCGTACCCTCACCGACGTGTACTGCCGGCTGCTGTCGCGCCTGCTGGGTGAGAAGGTGCGCCGGGAAGCCATGCGCCCGGGCATGAGGGAGTCTCTGCAGTTGATGGGCTCGGACAACCGCAACTGGCACCTGTTCATCGAGCTGTTGCGGGATACGGTGAGCGGTCGGCCGCTGGAGGCCCGGGCGCCGAACCGCGACTGGTTGCGCCGCGGGGAACGCGCCGGCCTAAACGTCGATGCGTGGCTGCGCGGCCTGCGCGCCACGGTCGAGGTCGACGGCGAGTCCATTGGGTTCGCCAGCGAGCGCGATCCGTTCGAGATCATGAAGATGGGGAGCTACTTCGACACCTGCCTCAGCCTCGAGAGAGATGATGACGCGTTGGCCGCGTCGGTCGTCGCCAACGCGCTCGACGTCAACAAGCAGGTCATCTACGGGCGCCGCAGAGACGGCACGGTCGTCGCCCGCAAGCTCATCGGCGCCACCGCGTCCGGCGAGCTGGCCGGCTACAATACCTACGTGTCGTACAACCGGGAGCGCATCGCCGCCGCCCTCGCAGCGCTGCTGGCCGACTACGCGCGCTCCTGTGGCTTGCGGCTCAGCGATGCGGCGACGCCCGAAGTCCTGCATGACGGCTACTGGTACGACGACGGCAACGAGCCGTGGAGCGAATTCACGGAACCAGACGGCCGGCGATAGCTCGCCGCAAGCCGGACGCGCCTCGCCGGGCACGACACCCGCGCGCCATACTGATAATAGGAGCGAGACAGTCATGAGAAAGCTGGCCCTGGTAACCCCGCTCGCACTGACGCTCGCCGGATGTGGCACTCTGGCCCGCAACGTCGATATCGACATCGATCCCCACCGCAACCAGCAATGCGTCAACTTCTACGCCTACACCGCAATCCCGGTCGCCATCCTCGGTAGTCCCGAGATCGATGTCAGGCAGATCGACCTGGCATCGGTCGAGCTGCTCGTGCCACAGGTGGGAGGGCGAGGAACCGCTGACGCGATGACCGCCCGATACGAGTATCTCAATACCGACGCCTACGAGGACCTGCTGCTCCAGATCCCGCTGGTGCGCGACTCGTTCAGGACCTACATGGGACCCGCCATGCTCACCGCCACGCTCTACGACGGCACGGCGATCAAGGGAACCGAGACCGTCTGCGTCGCGGGGCAAAGAGGCCGCGGTTATCCCTGATAGCCGCTCGCCGTAGGAAGCGCCTACCGCTCATACCTTGACATTCGACAACAAACACCGCTTATTGTAGACAGTCTAGGCAATAGGCAATAGGCGGCTGGGAGGTCGATCGTGGCTCGTTCCAAGGCGGACCTGCTGCAGGGTACGCTCGACATGCTGATCCTGAAGACGCTGGCGCTGGGGAAGCTGCACGGTTGGGGCATCTCGAAGCGGATCCGGCAGATGTCGCGTGACGTTCTGGAGGTCAACCAGGGCTCGCTCTATCCGGCGCTCTACCGACTGGAGGACAGGGGTCTGATCGAGGCGGAGTGGGGGATCTCGCCGGAGGGTCGGCGGGCGAAGTTCTACTGGTTGACGGGGGCTGGCAAGAAGGCGCTGCGAGAGGAGACGCGCTCCTGGGAGATCTTCTCGGAAGCGGTGCAGCTCATCTTGCAGACGAGCCAGTAGGAGTTCAGAGCATGGATTGGATCGAGAGACTGAAGCGCCGCGTCGGCGTTCTGCTGAGCCGGTCGCGGGTCGAGCGCGAGATGGACGAGGAGATGCGCCTGCACGTCGAGATGGAAGCCGAGGACCTGTTGCGGCGCGGTTTGAGTCGCGAGGAGGCGCGGCGCCAGGCGTTGGTACGGTTCGGTGGGGTCGAGCGCTACAAGGAGCAGGGCCGCGACGCTCGCGGCGTGCGATGGTTTCTGGACATGGGTCAGGACATCCGTTTCGCGCTGCGCACGTTCCGCAAGAACCCGGGCTACACGTTCGTAGCGGCGCTGACGCTGGCGCTGGGTATAGGCGCGACGACGGCGATCTTCAGTGTGGTGGACGGTGTTCTGCTGAAGCCGCTGCCGTATCCGGAGCCGGAGCGCCTTGTTCGAATCTTCGAGCAGAGCAGCCCGTCGTATCGTTGGCTCCTGTCGGTCGTGGACTATCAAGCGATCGAGGAGCAACAGGTATCATTCGACGCTCTGGCGGGGTTGTACGGCGGCGAGGCGACGCTGACCGGAGGGGATCAGCCCGAACGAGTCCGGGTCGGCTACGTGACGGCCGATTGGTTCAACACGCTGGGGGTCCAACCGGCGGAGGGCCGCGGCTTTCGACCTGGCGAGGATCGTCCGGGTAGCGAGCGGCTGGCGGTCGTGGCTCATGCGTTTCGCGAGCGGCACTTCGGTTCGGCGGGCACGGCGGTGGGGCAGGCGGTCGTGCTGAACGGCGCGACGCACACGGTCGTGGGCGTGCTGCCGCGCGGCGTCGAGTCGCTGGCCGGGTGGCGCGCCGAGATCTGGTCGGTGCTACGCCTGAGTCCACCGACACGTCGTGGTCCGTTCTACATCCAAGCCGTCGCGCGGCTCAGCGATGGTGTCTCGGTCGATGAGGCGGCTCTCGATCTCGCCCAGATCAGCGATCGGATCTTTCCCATATGGGCCGACTCGTTTCAGGACGAGGACGCGCGACTCACTCCTGTACCTCTGCGTGACGTCATGATCGGTGACGTCGGCCGTGCGCTGGTGCTGCTGCTTGGCGCGGTCGGCTTCGTCCTGCTGATCGCGGTGGCCAACGTGGCGAACCTGCAGCTGGCTCGCGCGAGCGTGCGGGAACGTGAGATCGCGCTGCGCGCGTCGTTAGGGGCGACGGGCGGTCGGCTGGCCCGGCAGCTACTGGTGGAGAGCTCGGCCCTCGCCGTCTTGGGTGGGCTGCTCGGGCTGGTGCTCGCCTTTGTGGCGCTCGATGCGCTGGTCAGCCTCGGTCCGCGGCTGCCGCGGCTGGAAGAGGTGCAATTGGACGGCCGGGTTCTCGGCGTCGCGGCCCTCGTCACCATCGCCAGCGGCTTGCTGTTCGGCCTCGTGCCGCTGATTCAGGGGCTAGCGCCCCAGCTGAGCGCTTCACTGCGCAGCGGTGGCCGCACGGAATCGGCAGGCAGGCGATCGGGCGCTCTGCGTGGCGCGCTGGTCACCGCCGAGTTCGCCCTGGCGTTACCGCTGCTGGCGGGTGCGGCGCTGCTGTTCGGTAGCCTCGGACGGCTGCAGGAAGTCGATGCCGGCTTCGATCCCGACGACCTCATGTTGGCCACGGTCACGCCGTCGGCCAGCGCCTTCAGCGACGACGAGTCGCTGACGCGGTTCTGGGACCTGGCGCTGCCGAGCATCGGCGAGATACCCGGCGTCGAGGCGGTCGGGATCAGCTCGGGCCTGCCGCCCGACGATCCACGCATGACCAACAACTTCAATCTGGTGGACAGGCCCGTGCCGCCGGGCCGCCACCAGCCCGTGGTGCCGTGGCTGTCGGTGACGCCGGGCTACTTCGCCGCCCTGGGCGTCCCCTTGCTCAGAGGCCGGCTGATGGACGCCAACGACACGCCGGAAGGCCCGCCCATCGCGATCGTGAGCGCCCGCTGGGCCGCCCGCTTCTACCCGAACGAGGAGGTGCTGGGCAGGCAGATGTACACGGGGGGAGGGCTGACGAACCCGACGACTGTCGTCGGCGTGGTCGGTGACGTGAAGTACGATGGCCTGGCCGGACTCGACGACGGCGCCGTTTACGTGCCGTTCAGGCGGAACACGTGGCGCACCGTCCATCTGGTCGTCCGCACGCGAGGCGCGTCGGTGAGCATGGCGCAGGTTCGCAGCCGACTCCGGGCGCTCGACCCGGATCTGGCGCTGGCGAACGTCCAGACGATGCGCGACAAGCTGGCCACGTCGGTCGCCCGGCCGCGATACTGGGCGACGCTGGTCGGCGTCTTCGCCGCGGTCGGCGTGGCCCTCGCCGCC
>Ga0180438_10000594_pt1 | contig 68334 bp, 47 predicted proteins | sample SS_ome_12_FD_132455 | JGI IMG/M metagenome (GOLD analysis project Ga0180438, IMG submission 132455) | Hypersaline lake sediment archaeal communities from the Salton Sea, California, USA - SS_3_D_2 metaG | ecosystem: Environmental > Aquatic > Non-marine Saline and Alkaline > Hypersaline >...
CCGAGGACCTCTGGTCGGCCGTGCAGGACGACGACGTGCTGCTGTTCCGCCCCTACGAGAGCTTCGCCTCGGTCGTGCAGCTCGTCGAGGAGGCGTCGCGCGACGCCAACGTGCTGGCCATCAAGCAGACGCTCTACCGCACCAGCGGCGACTCGCCGATCATCCGCTGTTTGGAGCGGGCGGCCGAGAACGGGAAGGAAGTGACCGTGCTCGTGGAGCTCAAGGCCCGTTTCGACGAGGCCCAAAACGTCCAGTGGGCCCGGCGCCTCGAGGACTCCGGCTGCCACGTGATCTACGGCATCGCGGGGCTGAAGACCCACGCCAAGGCCCTGCTGATCGTGCGCCGCGAGGCGGCCCGCATCCGCCGCTGCGTCCATCTGGCCACCGGCAACTACAACGACAAGACGGCCAAGCTCTACTCCGACGTGGGGCTCTTGACCTGCGACCGCGACGTGACCGCCGACGTCGCCGCCTTCTTCAACCTGCTGACCGGCTATTCCGAATCGGTGGGCTGGTCGAAGCTGGTGATCTCGCCCACGGGCCTGAAGCAGCGGACCATCGACATGATCGACCGCGAGATTCAGGCGTCGACCCCCGATCGCCCGGGCCTGATCATGGCCAAAACCAACTCGCTTCAAGACACCGACGTGATTCGGGCCCTGTACCGGGCCAGTCAGGCGGGCGTGAAGGTGATGCTCAACGTGCGCGGAATATGTTGCCTGCGCCCGGGTGTGGAAGGCGTTTCCGAGAACATCGAGGTCGTCTCGATAGTCGACCGCTTCCTGGAGCACGCCCGGATCTTCTACTTCCGCAACGGCGGGCACGAGGAGGTCTACTTAAGCAGCGCCGACTGGATGGTCCGCAACCTGCAGAAGCGTCTGGAGATCCTCTTTCCCGTGGTCGACCCCGACCGGCGGCGGCGCCTGATCGAGATCCTGCGCACCTACTTCGCCGACAACATGAAGGCCCGGCGACTGACGCCCGAGGGGACCTACGAGGCGGTCGCTCGCCGAGGTCCCCGTGTCCGCGCCCAAGAGAAGTTCTACCACGAAGCGGTCGAGGCGGTGCGCGCCGCCCGGCAGACCGAGCTACAGTTTCGCCCCATGACGCGGCCGAAGGGCTAACGGCGCTTCAGAAGTCCCGCCGCTCGATGGCCGCGGCGGGATGACCAGCGTTGCCCGGGCGTTGACTGATCGTCTTGAGCTGGCCCTTGATTCCCCGCAGTTCGGTGAAAATCCGCCGCCGGTCGCTGAAACTCCCGTCGAGCCACTCGAAGATTTTTCCGATGGCGGCCGCCAGCGCTCGCACTTCCTGGGACGATCCGTCCCTGGCCAGTTGTTCGCAGGTGCTTCGATGGAACCCGGTCATGCCTGCCATGGGGTCTTCCGATTCGTGTCGCAAGGGTGATCGGGGTGGCAACGGTTGTGCGGGTCCGAAAAAGGGACCTGGTCTATCTTGTGCGAAGCACCCTTCGGGCCGTTCCGGCAAGATAAACCAGGTCCCTTTTTCGGAGCGCACCCGCTTTCTAGTATCTAGCACACGAATCGGGACAAGGCCGCCCGAGACACCTCCGGGTGCCGAGCCCTTCTGGAGAGGGCGGGGGGCCCGAGTCCGTGACACTCCGGAGGTGCTCGAGCGGTTCGCCATCGCGCCGTCTGGCCGTCGCCCAGGAAAGGGGGGACGGAGCTAATCTGCCGGAACGGCCCGAAGGGTGCTTCGCACAAATCAGCTCCGTCCCCTTTTTCTTCCCCCACAAGCGCCGGCGCCGACCAGGCCGCTAAGGTGCAAATCATGGAGCTAGGGCTGCGGCCTGGCCGGCGACCGGCAGGCGTGCCGCCTGGTGGGGCCTCTCTACGGTGTACTTACGACGGAACCGGCCGGAATCTGCGCGCCGTGGGCTCGGGTTTCCCGAAATACCGTGGCATTCGGCTCGACTCTCGACACGGGACCCCGCGGAGGACACAATGGTAGCGTCCCGGGACGGCGACGTAGCCGCCCGCAACGAAGAAGGGACCTGCTTCGCACAAAACAAACCAGGTCCCTTTTTCGTTCCCGATCGCACTACCGAGAAAGGAGCTGACCATGAGGGGGCTGTTGTCGATGGGCTTGGGCGTCTTGCTGGCCGCCGCCGGGGTGGACATTTCGCTGGCAGCGGACAACACGCCGCCCGAGGGCTTCGTGGCACTGTTCAACGGAAAGGACCTCACCGGCTGGAAGGGGCTGGTCGGGAACCCGAAGAGCCGAGCCGCCATGAGCCCCGACGAGCTGGCCGCCGCCCAGGAGAAGGCCGACGCGGCAATGCGCGAACACTGGAAGGTCGTCGACGGCGCGCTGGTCTTCGACGGCAAGGGGAAGAGCCTCTGCACCGCGAAAGACTACGGCGACTTCGAGCTCTACGTCGATTGGAAGATCCTGCCGCACGGCGATAGCGGCATTTACCTCCGCGGCACGCCGCAGGTCCAGATCTGGGACTTCAACCAGCGTACGGAAGGCTCCGGCGGACTGTACAACAACAAGAAGAACCCCTCGAAGCCGTTGAAGTGCGCCGACAAGCCGATCGGCGAGTGGAACACGTTCCGCATCCGGATGGTCGGCGAGAAGGTCAGCGTGTGGCTCAACGACGAGCTCGTGGTCGACGACGTGGTGATGGAAAACTACTGGGAGCGGGATAAGCCCATCTATTCCACCGGCCAGATCGAGCTGCAGAACCACGGCAACACGCTCTACTTCAAGAACATCTACCTGAAAGAGATCCCCCGATGAGATGTGTTCCCCTCGTGACGGCCGCGCTGGCCTGGTCGACGTTGTTGACGGCGGCACCGGCGGCGGATGCGGCGGCAAAACACCACACCGTGCTGGTCGAGGCCGAGGGGTTCGACTCCGTCGGCGGCTGGGTCATCGACCAGCAGTTCATGGACCAGATGGGCTCGCCTTTCCTGATGGCCCATGGGCTGGGAGTGCCGGTCGAAGACGCGAAGACCACGGTCGCCCTGCCCGCCGCGGGCACGTACCGTGTGCTGGTGCGCACCCGCGACTGGACCGCGCCCTGGAACGTGGCCGATCCGCCCGGCAAGTTCCAGGTTCTCGTCGACGGCGTGGCGCTGAAGACGGTGTTCGGGACCGAGGGGACCGAGTGGCATTGGCAGGACGGCGGAACGATCGCGGTTGGCGGCGACGACGCGGCCGGCGCGAAGGTCACCCTGACGCTGAACGACCTCAGCGGCTTCGACGGCCGTTGCGACGCGGTCCTGCTGACGACCGAGCCCGATCTGAACCCGCCCAACGAGGGGGCGGAATTGACCGAGTTCCGCCACAAGCTCCTGGGCCTGCCCGAGCAGCCGGCCGACGCGGGCGATTTCGACCTGGTGGTGGTCGGCGGCGGCGTGGCCGGGTGTTGCGCGGCCATCTCGGCGGCCCGGCTGGGGCTCGACGTGGCGCTGATCCAGGACCGGCCGGTGCTGGGCGGCGTGAACAGCTCCGAGGTCCGAGTGCATTTAGTCGGCGACGCGCAGAAGCCCCCGTATCCGGCCCTGGGCGGCGTGGTCCGGGAGATCGGCCCCCGCTCACAGGGCATCTCCCGCGAGGCGGCCAACTACGAGGACGACCGCAAGCTCCGCGTGATCGAGGCCGAGGAGAAGCTCCAGCTTTTCCTCAATACCCACGCCTACAAGGTCGAGACCCAGGGCAAACGCATCACCGCGGTGATCGCCAAGGACGTCCGCACCGGCCGGGAGCTGCGGTTCCCGGGCAAGCTCTTCGCCGACTGCACGGGCGACGGCACGATCGGCTGCCTGGCCGGGGCCGATTACCGCTACGGACGCGAGGGCCGCGACGAAACCGGCGAGTCGCTCGCCCCTGAAAAGGCCGACCAACAGACCCTCGGCACGTCGGTCCTTTGGAACTCCAAGCCGACCGACGAGCCGACCAGGTTCCCCGAGTGCCCCTGGGCCGTGCAGTTCGACGAGAAGAGCTACCAGCGGGCCACCGTGGGGAGCTGGAACTGGGAGACGGGGTTTACGCGCGACAAGATCGCCGAGGCGGAACGGATTCGCGACCACGGGCTCCGGGCGGCGTTCGGCAACTGGGCCTTTCAGAAGAACCACGCTCCGGACCGACAGAAGTACGCCCGGCTGAAGCTCGCCTGGGTGGCCTACGTCGCGGGCAAGCGGGAGTCGCGCCGGCTGCTGGGCGACGTGATCCTCCGGCAGCAGGACTTCGACGAAGCCCGGCCCTATCCGGACGCCGCGGTCACGGCCACCTGGCCCATTGATTTACACTATCCCAAGCCATCGACCGTCGAAGGCGAAGAGCCGTTCCGCTCCCATGCCGAGTTCCGCCGCTTCAAACCCTATCCGATCCCGTACCGTTGCCTGTACAGCCGCAATGTCGAGAACCTGTTCATGGCCGGGCGGAACATCAGCGTGACCCACGTGGCGCTGGGGTCGGTCCGCGTGATGCGGACCACCGGCATGATGGGTGAAGTGGTGGGCATGGCCGCCTCGATCTGCAAGAGGTACGACGGCCGCCCCCGCGACGTCTACACCAATTACCTCGACGAACTGAAGGAGCTGATGACCCAGGGCGTGGGCCGCGACCCCGTGTCCGTCGCACTGAAGCCGCCCGAGTGGCTCGAGTCGGCCGGGCCGAACCTGGCGCGGACCGCGGCCGTCACCGTCTCCAGCCGCTACGACCCCCACGGTTTCCCGCCCGAGGCGATTAACGACGGCCGGATCGATCTGGGCAACGACCGTGCCCGATGGACCAGCGCCGCGGAACTGCCCGCCTGGGCCGAGCTGAGCTGGGAGCGGCCGCAGCCGATCAACGCCGTGCGCGTGGTGAGCGGCCGCGTCGGCCCCGGCGGGCCGTTCTCACCCAACATCGACTTCGTGCTCCAATACCACGACGGCCAAGAGTTCCGCGACGTCCCCGGCACGGCGGTGACCGGCAACGAGCAGATCGACTGGCACGCCCGGTTCGAGCCCATTACCACCACGCGCGTGCGTCTGCTGGTGACGCGGGGGCTTAAGGACCTGGCCCGAATCTGGGAGCTGGAGCTATACCACGTGCCGGCGCCGGTGAAGTGACGCGCCGAGACAAGGTGTCAGAGATGGTTGTCTTGACGACCAGAATTCGTGCGGGCTGCCCCCCGCGCGGCAACGCGCGCCGCCGTATGTTCCGGCGGATACGGGGACAGCGCGGCGGGAACCATAAATTCCTTTTATGGGAGAATTGGTCATGCAGACGTATCACAAACACGACCAGGGCGAACCGTGCTTCGAGTGTGGCTGCTGCCGCTCGATCGGGCGGCGCGACTTCATGACTGTTGTGGGCGCCGGGGCGTTGGCGGCCAAGTCGATGCTCTCCGGATGGGCCACCAGTGCGGTGGCCGGTGAGCCGGCCAAACCGGCCCGGGCCCGCATCCGCGCCGTCTTCGTCCGTCCCAAGACCGATCGGTACTGGATGGGCTGGCCGGGCGCGTCGTACGACATCAAGGCCCGGCAGGCCGACTACTGCAAGCTGATGACCGACGCGGCGAAGAAGGAAGACGTCGAGCTGGAGATCACGCAGGAGCCGATCGCCGACGCGGGCGCGATGAACGCCTTCCTCGAACAGTGCGCGAAGAGCCCGCCCGACGGCGTCATCGTGACCGTCATGAGCCTCAACGCCGGCTGGAAGGAGACCAACCGGTTCGTGGCCGAGCGGCCTAAGGACATCCCGACCATCGTCTTCAGCCCGATGGGCACGTCCTTTACCGGCCACTTGCAGCCGACCCGCAACCAGCCCAAGACGCTGGTCGCCGCCACGCAGGATCTCGAGTGGCTGGCCGAGGGGGTACACCTGTTGAAGACCAACTTCGACATGAAAACCAGCCGGCTGCTGATCGTCAACGGCGACAAGACGGAAGACAAGGTGCTCGACGTGATCGGCACCACGCTCCATTACATCCCGCTGACGCGGTGGGAGGAAGAGATCAAAACGATCGGCGACACCGACGCAATGAAGAAGCTGGCCGCCGATCTGAGCAAACGGGCGAAGGCCACCCGCGAGCCCAGCCCGCAAGACGTCTTCAAGGCGGCCAAGAACTACTTCATCGCCAAGAAGCTCATGGCCGACGAGAAGTGCGACGGGATCTCGCTGAACTGTCTGGGCCTGGTGGGTAGCCGGCGAATCGACGCCCCGCCCTGCATCGCCTGGATGCTGCTGAACGACGAAGGGAGCGTGGGCTGCTGCGAGTGTGACTGGAACTCGGCCATCGCCCTGCGCCTGTGTGCCTTGCTAACCGGGCGCCCGGGCTTTATGCAGGACCCCTGTCCGAACACGGTCACGGGCACGCTGATGGGCGCCCACTGCTCGTCGCCCACAAGACTCCGGGGGTTCGACAAGGACCCGGTGCCTTTCATCCTCCGCAGCCACAGCGAGTCGGCCATCGGCGTCTCGCCGCAAGTGATTTGGCCGGTCGGCGAACCGGTCACCGTCATCGACTTCAACGGCCCGGGCCAGTTGATCGTGGGAACCGGCAAGGTGGCGGGGAACATCGACACCCCGCCCGCCGGCGGATGCCGCACGTCGGTCGACCTGCAGATGGACGACGTGGCCGACCCCCGCGACTGCAAGGGCTTCCACCAGCCGTTCATCTACGGCCGGGTGGACCGGCTCTTCAAGCAATATTGCGAGCTTTCCGGGATCGAGGTCGTGCCCATCGCGTAGGGATCACGCTCCTTTCCCGCGATCCCTCGCCGCGATGCGGACCGGGCGGGAGCCGCGACGCGGTCCCGCGCCGGCCCTGTGTGGTCAAGCCGCCGGGCATGCGGGCGGCGTTTTCTTGACAATCGGACCTGAGTGGGGTGACAATAGCGTTCCGGTTTGTCGCCTCAGCGGGCGCGGGAAGCCTCTGAGGGCTGGGAATGGGATCCGACGGTCACACTTGAAAAAGGGGATTGGCGATGTGTGAACACTGCACGCGAAGGGAGTTTCTGGGAACGGGCGCCGCAGGCGGGTTGCTGCTCGCCGGCGCGGCGTGGACGCACGCGAGGGCTTCCGAGTCGCCGCCTTCGCAGCCGCGCGGCAAATCGCGGATCTGTGTTGTCTTCACGGGCAATCCCGTACCGGAAGATCGCACGTGGGGCGCCGACATCACGCAGATCGAGGCCATGAAAGCTCAGCTCACTGAAGCGGAGAAGAAGCTGGGAAACGTCGAACTGCTGGTGGGGGAGTCGCGCAGCCCTCAGGAAACGGCGGCTCTCCTGGAAAAGGCAGGGCCGGAAGCACCCGTCCTGGCGATCAACGTGCAATGTTTTGCGATGACGCGCGTGGTGGGACCCATCTTGGAGGCCGGCCGGCCGATGGCCGTGTTTTCGCTGCCGGCGAGCGGTCATGACTGGATGTACGCGCCGAGATGGCTCCGCGCAGGTCATCGCGTCGCTTTGCTGGCCAGCAGCGACTACGACGAGCTGGAGCGAGCACTCCGGCTGCTGCGCGTGATTCCGATGATGCGGCAGACGAGGATATTGCTGTTTCCTCCGGCCCGGGGCACGAGCCCGGCGCGCTCCCCTGAAGAAGTCAAGAAGCGCCTGGGGGCCGACGTGGTGGCCTGCGACCAGAAGGATTTCGACGAGATGATCACGGCCGCGGACGCCGGCGCGGTTCAGGCCGAGCTCGAAGCGTGGACCAAGGGCGCGAAACAGATCCTCGAACCGACGAAGGAAGACATCGAGAAAGCGGCTCGCGTCAGCGTCGCCCTGGACCGTCTCGTCGAAGAGCAACAGGCCGACGGATTGGCCATCGGGACCTGCATGGGTTGGCTGCCGCGTGGGTTTCCCTGCCTGGGGTTCGCGCGGCTCCGCGATCGCGGCGTGCCCGCGGCCTGTGAAGGCGACATGGACTCGTTGCTGACCATGCTCTTGTTCCAGTATGCCTTCGACCGTGCCGGCTTCCAGGGCAACGCCACGTTTGACACGTCGCGGAACGCCCTGTGGACCGCCCACTGCACCGCGCCCTTGAAGATGGAAGGCCCGGACAGCAAACCGGCGCCTTATCTCTTGCGCGGCCATTCCGAGGTCGGCGGCAGCGGCTGCGTGCCCGAGGTGCAGTACCGCATCGGCCAGGTCATCACCCGCACCAAGCTCGTGAACCTCGATACGATCCTGGCGTCCACGGGCGAGATTATCGACGTGCCGGAGAAGGCCGTACACGGCTGTCGCTCGCAGATCGTCACGGAGGTTCGCGACGCGGCCAAGATGGCGGCGGACTGGAGCCTCATCCTGGAGACCGAGGACGCCATGACGCTGCTGCACCGCGTGGTCTTCTACGGCGACCACATGCAGAGCGTGCGGCACCTGGCCAACTTGATGGGCCTGAAGGTCGTTGAGGAGGGCTGACCGCCTCCCTCTCCCCGGCCGACGCCGGACAGTCTCCGACGGTACAGAGAAGGTAAGTGCGTGAGTTACGAGTTCTCCGGAATGCATTCAACAAGGAACTGGATACAGGAGATACTCCGTCATGAAGAGTTACCAAGTCTCCCGCCGGGCTATGCTCGCCCGTTCGGCCATGGCCTTCGGCGCCGCCGCCGTGATTCCCGCCTCTGCCCTCGGCCGTGACGGGCAACCGGCGCCGAACGATCGGATCGTCTTGGGGGCCATCGGGATCGGCGGCCGGGGATCGAGCGTTCTGAAGACGATGATGCAGGTGCCGGGCGTGCAGGTGGTCGCCAACTGCGACGTTCGGGCCGATCGCCGCGAGACGGTCAAGCGGATGATCGACACGCACTACGGCAACGGGGACTGCCAAACGTATCGCGACTTTATCGAACTCCTGGCCCGAACCGACGTCGACGCCGTGCTGATCACCACGGGCTCCAACTGGCACGCGACGCTCTCGATCTACGCGGCCAAAACCGGCAAGGACGTGTACTGCGAGAAGCCCTGCACGAAGAACATCGCCGAGAGCCTCGCACTGGCCGAGACATTCCGCCGAACGGGACGGGTGTACCAGGCCGGCACGCAGCGGCGCAACGGGTCGAACTTCGTGTTCGCGATTCAACTGGCCCGGCAGGGAAGACTCGGCAAGCTCCGATCGGTCCATGCCTGTTGCGGCGGGGGCACGGGCATGAGCGGCTGGGGCACAGCTCACCCCGAACCTCCGAAGGAGGAAATCGACTGGAACCGTTACCTCGGCCCTGCGGCCTGGCGGCCCTACCCCGGCCGCCTGCCGGGCTCGGGCTTCGAGAAGGGCGGGGGAATGGTCGGTGGCGGCGTCCTGGAATGGGGCTCGCACTGTGTGGACCTTTGCCAGTGGGCGGCCGATGCCGATGAAACGGTTCCCGTCGACTACGCGCCCGGCGAAGGCAGCGGCGCAGTGGCCCGGTATGCCGACGGCGTGAAGCTCGTAATGCGACGCGACGGGTGGCTCGGCCTGGGCTCTTGCCCGGTGCGGTTCGAGGGCGAAACCGGCTGGGTCGAAACCGGCGACAGTGGCAAGATCGAGCTTTACCCGGAGAGGCTTCGCGCGTGGTTCAAGAAGCCCGCCGGCGATCACGGCGCGCTGGGCAACCACGTCCGCGACTTCTTCAACTGTGTCAGGTCGCGCGGGCTCCCGCGGGCGAATCACTTGGTGGCTTGCCAGTCGCACATCGCCTGCCACGCCGCCAACATCGCCATGTTCCTGGGCCGGAAGTTGACCTACGATCCGAAGAAGAACGAGTTTATTGACGATGAACCAGCCAATCGGCTCCGCAGCGAGGCGTTGCGTGAGCCCTGGCGGCAATGACGAGCGAAGGATACGTGCCCCTGCGCGCCGCCGCGAGGGCGCGGCGGCTTAGCACGTGCACAGGAAGCGATCATACGCCATCTGAAGACTCTAACCCCCGAAGAGGAGAAAGATCATGCACCGGCAAAGCTCGGCTACCAGCCGACGACAGTTTCTTACCACGGCGCTCGGTGCGGGCGCCGCAGTGGCCGTACCCCAGTTTATCCCGGCCACGGCTCTGGGCTTCGGCTACACCGTGGCCCCCAGCCAGCGGATCACCGTGGGCGGCATCGGCATCGGCAATCGAGGCAGTTACGATCTCGGCTGCTTCCTGCAGCAGCCGGACGTGCAGTTTGTTGCCGTTTGCGACGTGAGGGCCTCGCGCCGCGACGCCGTCAAGAAGCGGGTCGACGACCAATACAAGAATCAGGACTGCGCGACGTACCGCGACCTGCGCGACTTGCTCGCCCGCGATGACATCGACGCGGTGCTCATCGCCACCGGGCCGAACTGGCACTGCACGGCGACCGTCCTGGCCGCCGAGGCGGGCAAGGACATCTACTGCGAGAAGCCCTGCACCAAGAACATCAGCCAGAGCCTCATTCTGGCCGAGACGATCCGCCGCACCGGCCGGGTGTTCCAGGCGGGCACGCAGCGTCGTAACCTCCCCCATTTCCAATTTGCGGTCCGGCTCGCACAGACCGGCAAGCTGGGCAAGCTGAAGTCGGTCCACGCCCACCCGGGCGGAATGGGAACCGGGATGAGCGGCTGGGGGAAAGGGGAGCCGCTGCCGCCCCGCGACGAAGCCGATTGGGACCTGTGGCTCGGACCGGCCGCCTGGCGCCCCTACAGCGCGGGCCAGATGCGCAGCGCCTTCCACTTCGAGAAGGGCGGCGGATTGGTCGGCGGCGGCGTGCTCGAATGGGGCTCGCACTGCGTGGACCTCTGCCAGTGGGCCAACAGCGCCGACGACACCTTCCCGATCGAGTATCACCCGGCCGATCAAGGCCGCGCCACCGCACGCTACGCCAACGGCGTCGAGCTCGTGCTGCGGGGCGACGGGTGGATCGGACTGGGCTCGTGCCCCGTGCGGTTCGAGGGCGAAACCGGCTGGGTCGAGGCCGGCGACAGCGGCAAGCTGGCCCTCAGCTCGCCGGCGCTTCTGGCCGGCCGCAAGGTCGAAGAAATCGGCGGTTACCCGGCCACGTTCCACGTCCGCGATTTCCTCAACTGCGTCAAAACGCGATCGCAGCCGCTGGCCAACGCCGACGTGGCCTGCAACGGCCACATCGCCTGCCACGCCTCGAACGTCGCCATCTTCCTCGGCCGCACCGTGAAGCTCGATCCGGCCACGCACACCTTCATCGACGACGAGGAGGCCAACCGGCTGCGGAGCGAGGCCCTGCGGTCGCCGTGGCGGCTGTGATTTCTCCCGAAGCACGGAACTGGCTGCCAATCACACAACATCCATTTGCCAATCAGGAGACCCATCGATGTGGAATAAGCGACTTCAACCCGCGACCTTTCTGATGAGCGCCGTCGCCGTCGCGGCCTTGGCGGCCGGCTGCGCCTGCGCTGCAGCGGCTGACGACGCCCAGTCCGCGAGCGAACGCCAACAAGAGCTGATCGCCGTGCTCTTGTCCGACGCTCCCAAGGCGGAGAAGGCCATCACCTGCAAAAAGTTGATCCTCTGCGGCGACAAGGACGCCGTGCCCGCGCTCGTACCGCTCTTGGCCGATGAAGAGCTCGCCTCGTGGGCGCGGATTCCGCTGGAAGCGATTCCCGGGCCGGAGGCCGACGCCGCGCTTCGGGACGCCATGGGCAAGCTCAAGGGGCGGCTGCTGATCGGCGTCATCAATTCAATCGGGGTGCGTCGCGACGCCAAAGCGGTGGCGGCGCTTGCCGAGAAGCTCAAGGACGACGATACGGACGTCGCCTCGGCCGCTGCCGCGGCACTGGGCAAGATCGGCGGCGCTTCGGCCACCAAGGCCCTCGAGACGGCGCTGGCCGGCGCCCGGCCCGAGATCCGCTCGGCCGCGGCGAAGGGGCTCGTCCGATGCGCCGAGCAGGCGTTGGCATCGGGCGACAGCAAGGAAGCCGTTCGGCTGTACGACCTCGTGCGCCAGTCAGAACTCCCCCAGCAGCGGATCGTCGAAGCCACCCGCGGGGCGATCCTCGCCCGCGGAGCCGCCGGTCTGCCGCTGCTGGTCGAGCAACTCCAATCGGACGACCGGGAGATGTTCGACGTTGGACTCGGGGTGGCGCGCGAGATGGGTGGTCCCGAAGCCACCGAGGCCGTCGTCGCGGAGCTCGAAAAGCTGCGCCAGGCGAGCGCCCCGAAACCGGCCGGCCCCGAGCCCGAGACGCCGGTCATCAAGAGCGCGCGCTACGGCGCGGGCGACCGGTGGGTGGACGTGACCAACAAGATCGTTGCTGCCGTCAACGACGGCATTCCCACCATCGAAGCCTCGAACGATCTGGCCGGTGATCCGGCGCCGAGCGTCGTCAAGGAGCTGCAGGTTGTCTACACGCTCGGCGGAAAGGAGACGGTTGTCACCGTTGCGGAGGGCGAAACGCTGGAACTCCAAGGAGGCATGCGGAACGAGCCGCCCCACAATCCCCGCGAGTCGGCGTTGATCTACACGCTCGGCGACCTCGACGCGGGCACGGCCCTGCCTGCCGTGCGCGAGGCGGCGGCCCGGGGCTCGCGCCAGGGCCGTGTCGCGGCCGTTCGGGTGCTCGGGAAGATCGGCGACGCTACCGTGGTGCCCATTTTGCTGAACGCGGCCGAGAGACCGGGCGAGCTCGCCGAGGCGGCGCTCGAAAGCCTCGACAAGCTGGAGGGCGACGCGGTGGACAAGGCGATCGCCCGGGGTCTTCCCGACGCGACGGGCGAGCGCCGTGCCGTGCTCATCCAGATCGTCGGCTCCCGGCGGATCGAGTCGGCGGTGCCCGAGCTGGTCAAGGCCGCCGACAGCGAAGACGCGGCGGTCCGGCTGGCAGCGATTCGGGCCTTGGGCGCGACGGCCGGCTTCGACCGGCTCGACGTGCTAATCGGCCGGCTTTGCAAGCCGCGCGATGCCCAGGAGGCCGAGGCCGCCAAGGGCGCGCTCTTGGCCGCCTGTACCCGTATGCCCGATCGCGACACCACGGCCGCGAAGCTGCTCGCCGCGATGCGCGATGCGCCGGCCGAGACGCAAGCGACGCTCTTGGAGCTGGTCAAGGAGGTCGGCGGTGCGAAGGCCCTGGCCGGTGTGGCCGCGGCGGCCCGCAGCAGCGACGAGGCGATGCGCGACCTGGGCAGCCGGCTGCTGGGTGAGTGGATGGACACCACCGCGGCCCCGGCGTTGCTCGATCTGGCGAAGACCTCGGCGGAGGACAAGTACAAGGTTCGCGCATTGCGGGGCTACCTGCGTATCATCCGCCAGTTCGACGTCCCGGAGGCCGAGCGCATCGACATGTGCGAAGCCGCCCTCGGGGCCGCCCAGCGGCCCGAAGAAAGGAAGCTAGCCCTCGAGGTGCTCGGCCGTTACCCCACCGCGAAAGGGCTCGCGATCGCGGCGGACAGCGTCCGCGACCCCGCGCTCCGCGGCGCCGCGGGCACGGCCGCGGTTGCCATCGCGGAGAAGGTTCTCAAGAAGGAGCCCGCCGCCGTCGCCGACGCGATGAAACAGGTGGTCGCGGCAGGCGGTGATCCCAAGGTGGTCGGCCGGGCGAAAGGCCTGCTGCAACAAGCGGAACGGATCTTGGGAGAGAAGAGGTGATCGTTCCTCGCCAGCAACCGTGGTCGTGTACGGCAACGAAAAAGGGCCTGGTTTGCTTTGCCGGAACGGCCCGAAGGATGCTTCACAACAAACAAACCAGGTCCCCTTTTTCTGCGAAAGGACCGAAAATGAACTACCCCATCAAACTCGCAATCTTGCTGTCGGTCATCGCCTCGTCGGCGATCCTCATTCTGCCCGTCGTGCAACTCGCCGCCGCCGAGCCCGCCGGGGCGGTCCCGTCGCCCGTGAAGTTCGTCGCCCACCGGGTGGGCGATTTTCGCAGCGAGGCCTGCGGCGTGGGCGACTTCAACAACGACGGCAAGCTCGACATCGTGGCGGGTGCCTATCTCTACCTCGCTCCGGACTGGAAGGCCGTCGAGATCCGAGAGTTGGGCGGCAAGGTGGACGAGCAAGGCAAGGGTTACCGCCACGACTTCATGAACCTGCCCCTGGATTGCGACGGCGACGGGCTGCTGGACGTCGTCGCTTGCGACTGGTTCGCCAAGAAGTCCTGGTGGTGCCGCAACCCGGGCAAGTTCGGGGAGACGTGGACGGAGGCCGACGTCGACACCGAAAGCGGCAACTTCGAGTGCGGCGACCTGTGGGACATCGACGGCGACGGCAAGGCCGAGGAAATCCTGCCGCACGTGGGGCCCACCGTGTGGTACGAGGCCGTCAAAGGTGCGGACGGCCGGACGCAAGTCGTTCGCCACGTCGTGTCCGATCAGCGGCTCCCCTACGGCGGCGGCGTGGGCGATGTGAACGGCGACGGGCGCCCCGACGTCCTCCGGCCCGGCGCGTGGTACGAGGCGCCGGCCGATCCGCGGCAAGGGACGTGGAAGCAACATCCGCTCCCGGCCGAGGGCCACACGCCGCAGATCGTCACCTGCGACGTCAACGCCGACGGGCTGCCGGACGTGATAACCAGCAGCGCTCACGGCCACGGCATCTATTGGCTCGAGCAGACGCGCGAGGGAGACCAGTGCCAGTGGGAGCGGCACGAAATCGACAAGTCATGGAGCCAGGCGCACAGCATCACGCTGGCCGACATCGACGGCGACGGCGATCAAGATATGGTCACCGGCAAGCGGTTTATGGCCCACAACGGCGGCGACCCGGACGCCCTCGGCCCGCTGGGCGTGTACTGGTATGAGCTGAAGCCCGGCCCGAAACCCGAATGGGTCAAGCACGCGATCACCTACAACGAAGGGATCGGGGCAGGCTTGAACATCCCGGTCGTCGACTTAGACGGCGACGGCGATCCGGACGTCGTCGTGACGGGCAAGTTCGGCGGGCCGGTGTGGTTTGAAAACAAACGCAAGTAAGCAGCGCACGTCCGCACGCGAGAGAGGCCGGCCGTCGTCGGTCCACGGGACCCCGTAACGACTGCGTTGTTGCCGTAGTCCGCCAGCGTCTTGCCCTGCTCGGTCAGGTCGACGGGAACGCTTCCGTAAACGCCGCGGATGCCTATGTGTTGACGTTTCTCCCGGCCGGCCGCGGTTCGCGTAACGGCGAGGGAAAAATACAGGATGACCGCGATGGCAAGGGCCCTTCCGGCCGACTTCCGTTCTCCCTCGAGTATCGTTCGCCGCCGAGCTACTTGCCGGCAGCGCGTGACGATGCCTGCTTGGTCGGGTCGCCGTGTTCGCGCGTGTATTGCGCGTTGGCCCCGACCTCGTCAAAGCACCACGGAAACATGCCCACGATCACGCCGTCGGTGTCCTTGATGTTTTCGAAAGTGAAACGGAAGGCATCGCGAACCGTCGTCTGGTCTTTGCACTTTCGACCCGCGGCCAGGATCTTGAACCCCAGGCAAGGTTGATCGACCTGTTTGATCACTTCGGTCATAACCGCCGGGTCGTTCCTGTAGAACGGGTAATTGAAGTAGAGCGTCTCCGGCTCCGTCTCGGGCTCGCCCGGTTTGTGAAAGAACTTGCGCGTCAGAAAGTAGAAGCAGGTCATGAAGAAATCGACCTCCCAGCCCGCGTCCGCCACTCTCCGGATGCACTCCGGGTTGTGTGCCGAGACGCCGGCCAGGAGTCCCTGGTCATGGACGGCCTTGACGAAATCGTGGACCAGCTCGTCTTTCCCCTCGGCGAAGCGGCGGTCGGTCACGCCGCCGTGATGCACCAGCGCGATGGGACGAGTGGCCGCGGCCACGGGCCGGATCTCATCGGGGTCTCGCGCCAAGCAGAAGAAGTTCATTTTGCATCCGCGCTGCCGAGCCTTGCGGATGATCTCCAGGGACTTGCCGGCAGCGGAGTAGGAGAACTGGTGCGTGTTGATCCCGGATCGCTCGCAGGCCAGCAAGAAATCGACGGACCGGTCTACGGTGAAGTACTCCTTCATGTGCCGATCGACGTGCGGCCCGAGATAGGAGTAACCGTTGAGCGGATTCGAGCCCACCACCAGGCGCGTGACGCGGTGCTTTCCCAGCGAGATCGTGGGCAGCGGTCTCTTCGGAGATTCCGCCGGTTGCTCCGATGCCCGGGACGCCGCCGCCAGAGCAACACTCGACGTGGCCGTCACGCAGCCCAAATGGGAAATGAATTGTCGTCGATCCATGGCTGGGACTACCTCCATATAAGAGCGTTGGTAACAGGTCAGTGAAGTTGGGAATGCACCGTACGACGGCCTTCCGAGGCCGTCGATCCCCTCAATCCGACGGCGACGGCCTTGGAAGGCCGCCGTACGTCAGACGGCCGGAGATTTCAGCGTCTTGGCTTCGCGTGCGGCGGGACGAGGGCCTTGTAGGCCATGACGACCGGCGGGTTGGCGTACGTCCCCTGCTGGCGATCCGCCGCTTGCGCCGTCAGGTAGATGCGGCCCGTGGCCGCGTCGAACGCCCCGCCGCCTAACTTGTTCGAGGAACCTGCGAAGGGCGTGTGAAAAATCCCGTGCTCGTAGGGCCGCACGTCATAGGACTTCATCTCGCCTCGCTTGACTCGTGCGAGATCGTTGACGTCCCAGAGCCAGTAGTAGTGGTAGTTGTCTTTGACCGCAAAGGAGCTGTAGCCGCCTGTTCTCCGGCCGTTGTCCTGAACGATCTTGTAGCCGATTCCGCTTTCGTTGCCCCCGGAATTGCCGAACGTCGCGTAGGTGCGGGTTCCCGGAACGATGATCCCGTAAACGGCTCGCGAAAGATGATTCCACAGGTCATTCTTGCGAGACTCGTTGGAAAGATCGGCGTGCAGCGGATGGGCGAGACTGAAGTCGAGCAGCCTAACGGTGGCGATGGGCGTGGACACGGTCCTCTTGCCGACGAGGTCCAGCGGATTGAAAACGAACGCCGAAGGCCCGACCGACGTGCGGGATATGATCGGGATACCGCTGGAACTGCCCGTCAAGAAGTCACCGCCGAGGAGCGACCGCCAGGGGCCGGGGATCGGCGACATCCAACCGGCGGTGTGCCCGGGCCGGCCCTGCACCTCGAAGTACCCGTCGACCTCGGACTTCGCCAGGTCACTGGCGTCGCGGACCACGAGCATCGACAGCGTGTTGTCGCCCGGGGCATCGTAGTACTCATAGGCGTTCAGCAGCAGCTCGGGGCCGTCGGGGCCGGAGACATACAACATGCCGCCGATCCGATTGTTGCCCTGGGGGTTTCCGCCCGAGGCGCGATTCAGGACGGCGGCGAACGGCTGAATGGGATCGCCGGCCATGTTCAGCTCGGCGAGGACCGTGCTGTCGAGAAGTTCGGGGATCGGAAACTCGGCGATCGCCTGCTGATGCGCGTGTCCCACGATGAACAGCGACTGCCGGTCGGGATTCAGCGCGATCGGACCCTCCGAGTAGTTCAGCTCCGACTGACCGTGCTTGCGTGCCGGCAATCGAAAGGCCCCCACGTACTCGAAGTCCTTGATCTTCAGCAGCGGAAGCCCTTGCGGCCGCGCCGCGCCCGACTCGGCAGCAGTTGCCGTCCCCGTTGCCCAGACGGCGAGAAGCAGCGCGGCAATGCCACGTATTGCCTGAAGGCACACGTGGTTTCGTGTACGAGGGCGGGCGATGCCCACCGGCAGTAGAGCACGCGTGTCGACGGTTTGTCTCAGTACGGTCGCAGGCGTTCGGGAACTCATTTCTGCCCTCCTCGAGAACGCTCCAGGTTATGGCCAGGCCGGTTGTCCTATACTGTGCGCTAATCAGGGCGGCGGTGCAAGAGGCTACGACCCGGTGGACGACTCCGCAGCTCTTCTTGCACACCTTCTCCATGGGTGGGAGCATGACGCGTGTCACATTGCGTGGCCTTTCGCTCTGTCCCTCTTGTGTGCAATCGTAGCTCTCACGGCGTCTCTGGAGAATGCACGCGCCGTTGAATACGTCTTCGCGGACGATGCAGGCATCATCGACGTCAAGCGCGACTTCGGCATCCGCTAGAGGCACTTGGATTGCTCGATGACCCACGAGCACGTCGCGCGATTGCCGCCGCGGACTCCGTTGATTCCCGGGAACCGGCCGGGCTTCACGGCCTTGCGGTCCATTGCGGAGGCGAACAGAGGGGGTGAACCTCTCCGCATCTGTCGCGGCACTGGTAGATGACGGCGTCGGCGTAGCGAAGGCCCCACTACGTCTTTGCGGCCACCCCGCCGAAGAGGTATTCTCGGTCGCTTCCAAGGTCCTCGTTTTCCCGCTTGGCGTCCAACCTCACCCCGAGATCCCTCCTCAGCGGCGCGATCTCGGCCTGGAACTTGGTAATCTGGGCAACCCACCCCCTTCAGTACCGATTTTGCAGAAATTTTTTTGGATCGGGTGTCAGGAATCGGCCCCGAGCGGGCTATTAAGGGTGAAGACCTATCGAGGGTGATACGAGCATTGGCTCCGCCCCCCGAATCTGGGGGTTCCTTGCTACAAGGTGACTCGGCGGTGCGGACGACCGGCTGTCGCGTTTCCACGCACCACACTCGCATTTGGAGGGCATCACGAGGAGCAAGAGCACGCTCGCAGCCTTGGCGGCACTCATGGTCCTCGCCTTCGGCACCACGGCACAGGCAACGTTGGTTGCCTGGTGGCCGTTTGAGGAAGCCAGCGGGAGCATCGCCACCGATGCTTCCGGCAGCGCTGACCAGCACAACGCCACGCTTTACGGGACGAGCCCGGCCTTTGCCCGTCCTAGATCGTGATTACATGCCCGCGGCCGGCGACGGCCGTAGTCCAGTGAAACAACTGCCGTTTCGGTTGATCGCCCGGCGTGCGTCGGGCGGCGAGCGGTGACATCTCGATTGAAGGAGTCGTGAAAATGGCAACTCGCATCCTTGTTCTGTTAGCCTTCTTGGCTGGCTGGCTCCAGGCATCCTTTGCCGGTGCCGTCATCACCAGTGCGGTGAACAACAACAGTCTTGATCCCACTGACGTGTACGTCGTGGTGCCCGGTGGGCTCGCCGAAGATGTGGACTGCTTCATCGACCGACCGCACGAGTACAACGACATCCCGTTGAGTCTGCTGGGCGCCGACTACGTCCGGACAGCTAACGATGACAAGACGGCGGGCCCCGGGTTCAGCGTTAATGTGACCGTCGATAGCACGGCCGATCTGTATCTCTTCATCGACGACCGCGTCAACGTGGCGGCCGCAATGCCGTGGGTTGGCGGCCTGGGATTCCTTGACACGGGCCAGGATATCGGGATCGATGAGGACGGCGATGGCGTCGGAGCTGGACAAAGCATCGACAACTGGAGTTCGGTCTACAAGCTCGAAAGTGTGTCGGCCGGAACGACCGTCCTCTTGGAACAGAATGACGGCGGCAGCCGCAATATGTACGGCGTGGCCGCGGTCGAATTTGTGCCCCCGCCGCCCAGTGTCGACCTCAGCCTCGACAATCCCAGTTTCGAAGAAGGGACGGCCCCTTTCGCGGGCGCGCCCGGATGGACGATCGCAACAGGCTCGGGCGCTAACGAATTCTACACGACGGCCGGAGCGGGCCTTTCGGCTGGGGATCCGGATTCCGGCCAGGAAGGCTCCGGCAGTCAGTTTCTCACGGGCAATCGACAGGCCATTGGCGATGGGTCGAACCCCTCCAGTTCCTCGGCAACCCAGTCGATCGACATTTCCGGTTTCGCCATCGACATCGACACCGGCGGCGTGACGCTGGACCTCGATTTCTACTACAACAAGTTCGACAGCAATGAGTCCGCGTCGGTATCAGTGGAGTTCTTCGACGCGGGCAACGCATCACTTGGTACCCTGACTACCGGTTCTTTAGGGACGACGGCGAGCGATGAATGGGTTCCCGTCATCTTGGAGGGCGCCGTACCGCTTAATGCAAGAAGCTTTGAACTACAGCTTAACGCGTCTCGTAGCTCAGGTACGGGCACGAATGTCTCATTCGACAACTTCAGCGCTACGCTCGTTGGCGTCACCGGCATTATCCCCGAGCCCTCTACCTTCATCATCTGGACCCTCGGCCTGCTGGGGCTGGCGTGGCACGGCCGGAGGCGGCGACGGAAGGCGTAGCGGGCCGCGCAACCGGAGAGCCCGGCTTGCGCCGGCCAACGAACCTCTTCGGCGCGGGCCGCCGACGCGGTTCGGGATCGTTTCGTTCGGCGGCGGCACCCCGAATCCCCAAGAAGTGCAGGAACTCCGACCCGAGAGGGCCTTGTGCCACGCTCAAAATCTGGGACAATGTATGGAGTCACGTGGCAACCGGCCTCGACGGAGGGAGCGGTCATGCGACGCACGAACGGGTTTACCCTGGTGGAGCTGCTGGTGGTGATCGCCATCATCGGCATTCTCATTGCGTTGTTGCTCCCGGCGGTGCAGGCGGCGCGGGAGTCGGCCCGGCGGGCCCAGTGCGGGAACAATCTGAAGCAGATCGGCCTGGCGATACACGAGTACCTGGAGACCGTACGCAGCTTCCCGCCCGGCGGGATCACCGAAGGGCCCTGCTGCGGCACGAAAAGCCGCACGAGCTGGGCGATCTCGATCCTGCCTCAACTGGAGCAGCAGGCCCTCTACGACCGCTACGACATGAACGCATTCAACGAGGACCCTGAGAATGCCTTCGTGCGCGAGTCGCTGGTGGCTACCTACATCTGCCCCAGCGAACTGGACACCCGGCGGACCGACCAGCCCGAGAGCGGGCCGGGCGCCAGCCTGCAATACCACCGCGGCTCCTACCGGGGCAACGGCGGGCGGTCGATCCAGGGCGGCGGGGTCTACGCCTGGGACGGGCCGACGGGGGGATTGCCCATCACCCAGCACCAGCCCGGCGGCTGGCGCGGCCCGCTGTTTACCATCGGCTACATCGAGTTCACCGTGGTCGCCGACGGGGAGATCCGCGACGGCTTCTCGAACACGTTGCTGGTGGGCGAGATGTCCTCGTTGACGTATCCCCGGCGCCGCACCTTCTGGGCCTACAGCTACACGTCGTACAACAAGTCGGCCGTGGTGGCCCAGTCGCGGGTCATTCTGGGCGACTACGAGCGGTGCTGTCGCATCGGCGGCGTGGGAGGCGACAATCCCTGCAAGCGGGGCTGGGGCAGCTACCACCCCGGCGGCATCCAGTTCGTCCTCTGCGACGGCGCGGTGCAGTTCATCAACAACACCATCGACATCAACCTGCTGGCCGATCTGGCAACCATTGCCGGCGGCGAGCCCAGCCAATTGCCGTGATGAAGATGGCGAACCGAACCTCCGCGGAGCGGCCTCTCGAAGCCGAAGCAACCGCCGGCCGGTTTTGGCTGGCGACGGCCGTCGTTTGCGCAATGCTCGCCGGCTGCGGCGGCCCGGGTTACAAGCTGGTCCCCGTCTCAGGCAAGGTCACCTTGAACGGCGAGCCGGTGCCGGAGGCCCACGTCAGCTTCGAGCCGCGTGCCGTGGGCCCCGGCTGCTACGCCCGAACCGACGCCGAGGGCCGGTTCACGTTGCAGAGCGTGCTGGACGACAAGCCCGGCGCGGTGCCGGGAACCCACGTGGTGCGCATCACCACCGCCCGCGCAAGCGACCCAAGCGACGACGCGGCCGAGATGGTCGGCGAAGTGGCCCCACAGCGCTTCCTCGACGGCTCGGAGAGCTTCGAAGTCCCGCCCGAGGGGACCGACCGGGCCGACTTCGATCTGGCGTCGCCGTGAGGGGTTCGGCCCGCCGGCAACGCGGTTCGCGGCTCTTCCCCGCGTTTGGCGGGGAGCACTATGTCCCACGAATCGCGCTCAAGGTCGCCTCTGCCGGCCGGCGGCCGCGGTCCGGCCCGGCCGCCACGGGTGAAACGTGCAGCTCGGCCAGCTTGCCCCGGATTCGCTCCTGCTGGTCGGGATCGAGCGGCTGGAGGGGTTCGGCCACCACGTTGCGGCAGATCCCCAGGACGGACAGAGCGTACTTCAGCCCTTTGATCACGCCGGCGCTCCCCTCGTCGCACCGGTAGAGCGACTCCGCGGTGCGGAGGACTTCCGCGTGCAGCTCGCGGACCCGCCGGCTCTCGCCCCGGCCTTCGGCTCGGTCCCTGGCCTGCGAAGCGGCCCGGAAGAGGTCGACGTACAGCTTCGGGCGGAGGTTGGCCCCGCCGCACACCCCGCCGTCGGCGCCCAGGGCAACCGCCTCGGCGAGCAGCTCCTCGGGCCCCATCAAGAGCGAAAAGTCGTCCCGCTGCGCGGCGATCTCGCCCACGCGGCGGAAGTAGTCCAGGTCGCCGGAGCTGTCCTTCAGGGCGACGATCCGCGGGATCTCCACCAGCGCACGGACCATCTCCGGCTCGAAGACGAGCTTCGAGTGACTGGGCATGTTATAGAGGATCAGCGGCAAGGGTGACTCTTCCGCCATCCGCTCGACGTAGCGCCGCAGGTCGTCCTGCCGCACGGGAAAGTAGGGCGGCGGCGCGAGCACGACGGCCAGCGCCTCGGACTCGGCGGCCACCTCGGCCAGGCGGAGCGACTCGACCATCGAGGTATCCGTCACGCCGACCACGATCGGCAGGCGTCCGGCGACCTGCCGCGCGGCCCGCCGCACCACCTCCTCGCGGAGCGCGTAGCTCAGGCTCGGCCCTTCGCCCGTGGTGCCTAGCAAGAATAGCCCACTGACGCCGCCGGCCAGCACGTGCTCGACGAGCCGCTGAAGCCCGGCGGGGTCGAGCGTCTCCCGGTCGGCCAGCGGCGTGACCAGCGGAGGCACGATTCCGCGGAGCGGTTTGGCGGCGTGGTCGTTCGTGGGGGACTTGGTCATGGGTTACCGTTCGGATTCGACATAACAACCCCCCTAAGCGATTTACTTTGACCTCGGGACCGATTAAGCTGGCGGCCAGCCGTTGTAGTATACCACGCGGCAAGACCGCCCACCAGGAACGCGAGACGTTCCAACCCTTCGCCCGGGAGAGTCACGATGACGTTGCGCCTTGTCCTGCCTGTTGCCGCCGTATGGACGGCCCTTGCCCCGCCGGCCCGGGCGATCGAGGAGTCATCGCCGGAGCCGGTCGCCAACACGATCGGTATGAAGCTGGTCCGTATCGAGCCGGGCTCGTTCAGCATGGGATCCGACGAGGGGAATTGGGACGAGCGCCCGGTACACCGGGTGACCATCACCCGACCCTTCTTGATGGGCGCCACCGAGGTGACCAACGCCCAGTACGAGCGGTTCGATCCGGAGCACGAGGAGCTTCGCGGCAAGCTGGGCTTCTCGCAGCAGGACGACGAAACCGTGGTGTTCGTCTCGTGGCACGACGCCGTGGCGTTCTGCCGCTGGCTCGGCGAGAAGGAGGGCAAGCCGTACCGGCTGCCGACCGAGGCGGAGTGGGAGTACGCCTGCCGCGCCGGCACGGCGACGCCTTTTCACACCGGCGAGACGCTGCCCGAGGCGTTTCGCAAGAACGTGGGCGTGAGTTGGTATCCCGGCAGGAAGTCGGCCGGCGACGTGGTTCCGCTTCACGTCGCCAAGACGCCGCCCAATGCGTGGGGGTTGTACGACCTACACGGCAACGTCGAGGAGTGGTGCCTCGACTGGTACGGGCCTTATCCGAAAAAAGGGACAGGCACCTTTTGCCGGAACGGCCCGGAGGGTGCTTCGCACAAAAGGTGCCTGTCCCCTTTTTCGGCGACCGACCCCGTCGGCCGCGCGGAGGGCGACTTCCGCGTCACGCGCGGCGGAAGCCATTCCACCACGTTGGAGTTCCTCCGCTCGGCCAACCGCAGCGGCACGCTGCCGGAGGACAAGAGCTGGCTGGTGGGGTTCCGCGTCGTCCAGGGCGAGATGCCGTCGACTGAACCGCTGCCGCCGCCGGAGGTGCCGCTCAATGCCCGAAACGTCTCGCAGGAGATACCGGGTAATTTGGCCAACGGCCCCGATCCGGAGGAGCCGTTCTTTCAGGGGCCGCGGGAGTTCGTCAAAGTGCCGCCGGCCGAGGACTGCCCGGTGTTCAACCGCCACAACCACTGTCCGGCCCTGGTCAACTGCCCCAACGGCGACCTGTTGGCGATATGGTACACGTGCCGCACCGAGCCGGGCCGCGAGCTGGGGATCGTCGCCAGCCGGTTGCCCTACGGCGAAGACGAGTGGCAGCCGGCCTCGAACTTTTGGGACGCGCCGGATCGCAACGACCACGCTTCGGCCCTGTGGGTCGACGACCGGGGTACGCTCTACCACTTCAACGGGCTCTCGGCCGCGGCCACCTGGGGTAGTTTGGCCACGATCATGCGAACCTCGACCGACAACGGGGCCACGTGGTCGAAGGCCCGGCTGATCATGCCCGAGCACGGCCTGCACCACATGCCGGTCGAGTCGGTGCTGCGCACGCGTGAAGGGGCGATCCTCGTGCCCTGCGACGCCGTGCCGGGCGGCGCCGGGGGCACGGCCGTGCTCGTAAGCCGCGACGAGGGGCGCACGTGGACCGACCCGGCCCAGCGATGCCCGCTGCCCGACTTCTCGGCCGGCTCGACCGGAGCGACGATCGCCGGCATCCACGCCGGCTTCGTGCAGCTTAACGACGGGCGTTTGCTGGCCTTCGGCCGCGGCAACAACATCGACGGCCGGATGCCCCGCAGCGTCTCCGCCGACCTGGCCGAGAGCTGGACGTACTCGGCCAGCCCGTTCCCACCCATCAGCGGCGGCCAGCGCCTGGTCATCCTGCGGCTCCGTGAAGGGCCGATCCTGTTTTGCTCGTTCGGGCGCCAGGTGCGGTTTCGCGACGCCTCGGGCACGGAGCGGACCGGCTCGGGCCTGTTCGCCGCCCTGTCGACCGACGAGGGGAAGTCGTGGGAAATCAAGCGGCTGGTGACCGACGACGGCCCGCCGCGCTCCCTCGACGGCGGCGGCAACACGCACCAGTTCACCATGAGCGCCACGTCGGCCGAGCCGCGCGGCTACTTGTCGATCTGCCAAACGCCCGACGGGCTGATCCAGTTGATCTCGTCGAAGCAGCACTACGCCTTCAACCTGGCGTGGCTCAACGCGCCGCCCCCCGCCCCGCCCCCGCCGCCCGAGCCGGCAAAGCTCGAGACGAAGGCCGAGCTGCAAACGACCTATCGCCCCAACGGGCTCCCCAGCCGAGCCGGATGGCGATACAACGGCACCGCGGCGGCGGAAGACGAGGCCGTCGAAGTGCTGCCCGACGGAGGGCTGCGCATCACCACCGGGGCCGGTCAACGTGTCCGCTGGGTCGGCGACTCGAAAGACGGCTTCGGCGCGGCTAGTGCGAAGACCGGACACACCGCCGAGATCACCATGAAGGTCACCCGCAGCACGTCGGCGAGCCGCGGCATCGACTTCGAGACGTACGTGTCCCGGGTCGGCCGGGCGTTCATCACCGTGACCACCTCGTCGGTGTTCTGGTCCGACGGACGCTTCGAGCAACTGGCCGGGGACCTGGACAACGCATCGGCCGCGCACACGTACCGCTTTGCGGTGGAGCCGAACGGGCTGGTCCAGATATTCCGCGACGGAAAGCGGTTGGCCGCGCGCCCGGCCACCGCGGCCCCCGACCGGCTGGCCGGGGCCGAGGGAACCTATCTCCAGTGGGGCGAAGGCGCCGGCGGCAGCGAGGCCGACGCCGTCATCACCGGCCTGGCATACGACCTGACGGGGGCCTACCGGCCTTGAGCGAAACCGGATGCGCGACCCGACTACGCAACTGGTCAGCTACACCGCCCCGGGTGCCCCGGCGATCAGCCGCAGGCTCAGTCCTGGTGTTCTTCGTCCAGACGATCTCCAGGACCGCGGTATTCGTCCTGCGAATACTCCGTGCGGACGCGGGGGGCGCTTCGGGTCTTCGGTGGATGGGACCAGAGCGGGAACCACTCGGCCGGCGGGTCCTCGATCGCACGCAGCTCTTCGTCGCTGCGGTACATGGCCCACAAATCGACCCAACTGATAAGCATCCGCAAGTCGTCCGCCGCCAGGTGCTTGCCGCAGCGGCTCCTGTCCATGGCCCGGTCGATCAGCCGGCTCTTGGGTGAAAGGCAGGCGAGCGGCGGCAGCGTGTCGTAGCGAGTCGTAATCGTGTTCGGCACGGCGACGTAGCCGTCGTCTCCGTCAAACCCCGGACAGGCACCGCCGAATCGGGTGTGGTCCTTGCCCATGACGAGCGTCAGGTAGGGTTCCGGGAAGATGCCACCCCAGCGGTGTGGGGCCTGCGTGTCGGGCCGCAACGTCAGATCGAGCGTTGTGACCGCCTCGCCGCGCCCGCCGTGACATTCGGCGCAGGACCGGTCGAAGATGGGCTGGATGTCCTTCACGTAGGACAGCGAGCGAACGCCCCACGGAGGCGGTTCAACGGCGTCGGGGACCATCGCCGTCCGAACGGGCTGGCCGCCGTAGGTTGCGTTGTGCAACTCGTGGCAGCCGACGCAGCCCCGAAGCTCGCCGGGCCGGACCGACACCCAGGACCGCATCGTGTGGATGGCGCGGTAGCGTTCGTCGAGCACCTGAAAATAGAGCATCCGGCAGGGCGGCACCTGGAAACAGACCGAGCCGTCCGCGTGAATCGGGACCGTGCCGTGCTCCTGCTTGACCGCCAGCGGACCGGTGAGGCTCGTGGCGGGACCCGAGAAGATGGCGCTGTCGCCCCACGAGATGTCGGTGGTCGGCGTCGGCGTTTTGCCCGGGAGGAACCGTTCGCCCCAAGCTCCCCAGGCGGTGTCCGGCCCCGCAGTGCCGAACGGCTTGCCGCCCGAGTTGACGATGCCGATCGAGTAGTTCTTCGGCATCGACTCGACGACCCGCAGGTGTCGGCCGCGCTCGCGAACATCCGCCGGGGCACCCTCGAAGATGTTGTTCGAGAAGAACACGCCCGGGCGGACCGTGGGGGCGTTCTTCTCCGAGCCGGGCATGTCGGCCAGGTCGGGCAACTGCGGCGGAACGTCTCGCGGACGGACCGGCTGGGCGTAGAGCACGTTGTGGTCCCCCTCGTAAATCAGCTCGCGGTTGCCGTAGACGTCCATCAGGTACAGCTTGAACTCGCCGATGGTCGGATCGTGGGCGGAGTGCATGAAACGCGTCCCCAGGTCGCCGGTTCGGGCGGAAACCAGGAACAGCTCCTCGCTGAGCGGATAGGGGGTCTTGTACGCGGCGTACTTGCCCGACGTGTGGTAGTTCTCCACCGCGCCCGGGGTTGGCAGCGAGCCATCGCCCACCTCGGGCCAGGGCCGCTCCCGGGTCACTTTTTGGATGCCGTGGGGGAAGTTCCGGCCCTCGCGCGGATCGACGACGCCGACGCACCCGGCCCAGACGTCGTGGTGGCCGAACCCGCTGAACATGATCCGGCCGCTGCCGGGAATCTGCCGCGCTTCACCCAGATGGTCGGGAACGACCGACTGGTTGCCCCACAGCGTCGCGGCCGCCGTCCCGTCGGGCCGCATCGTCCACAGCGACTGGATGCGGTTGGCGAACTTGTCGACGTACTCCCACCGCGTGAACAGGATCCGCCCGTCGTCGAGCAACGACGGCGAGTACTCGGGCTCCGTCGCGGGGCTGAGGATGTAAACGTTCGACCCGTCCGCGTCGCAGCGGGTCAGGACGTGGCTGGGGGCCCACATGCCGCACTGGGCGTAGACCTCGGCCCGGGTCGAAAGGAACAGGTAGCGGCCGCCGGGCAGATAGATCGGATCGATGTCGGAGTAGCCGCCGGAGGTGATCTGCCGGAAGCCCTTGCCATCCAGCCCGATCTCGTAAAGGTGATATGCCCTTTCGTCCTCCGGCTTCATGCAGAACAAGGCCCGGCCGCCGTCGAAAGAGAGGTCGAAGCTCAGCATGGCGGCCGGTCGGCCGAGATCGTCGGGCGGGGCCAGTTGCCGGGCCACCGGCGACTGCGCAACGTCTTCCAGGACGAGCAGCTTCGCACCGTGCGAGGCGCACATCACGCTGCGGAACCGGCTCTCGTGGACCCATTCGTTCTGATGAGGCGTTCCGTGCGTGTCGGGGCTGCGGCGCGTGTACGGCGCATCGACGCAGGCGATCTCCGAGAAGTCGATCTCCGGCGACTTGAATATCACTCGGCGCTTCAATGTCCGCACGTCGCAGTACCGCGCCAAGATCGTGGGCGCATCGCGCGTCGCATCGCCGGTCGAGGCCCGCTGTTCGAGTTTGCGCAAGGCGGTTAGTTCGCCCGACAAGTCGGGCGAGTCGGCCCGCGCTTGCAGTCGCTCGATCATCTCGCGAGTCCACCCGAGTTCCTTGTCGGTCCGGGCCACAAGGCCGTCTTCCTCGGCCTGAAAGAGCCAGTCGGCCCGTCGCTGACGTTCGCTCGCCGACAGCCGGGTATCCTCTTCGACCATTCTCGAGAACAGCTCGTGATTCTGCCGGGCCGTTTCCTTTTCGACGAGCGTCGTCTTCGCCGCCTCCCAGCGGGGATCGGCGGGCGTGCCCTCGAGCCCCTCATAGAGGGCCAACTGCTCGGAGAGCGGGAGGGCCCTGTCGAAAAGTCGGACCTCGTCCATGCAGCCGTGGAACGGATACTCGCCGGCGAGCGACCCGATCTCGACCCGCTTGACGGGCGATTTCAAGCCGGCCGGCGAAAGGGTGTTGGCGTCGCTCTTCCAGACGAGGTCGTTCGATCTGAGGATCGACTTGCCCCTTCGGGCGTCGTTGACGAACACGACGTGGTACCACGTGCCGGGCGTCCAGGCGAGCTTCTCGCTGCCGAACCCGGCGAACGAGCCGCCGTTCTGCCAGCCGAAGTGGAGGCAGTCGTTGTGCACCTCCACCTGAATGCGGTGGCTCAAGGTGCCGTCGGAAAACGTGAACAACTGCCGGCTGGCCCCGCCCTCGTACTGAATCCACATCGAAAGGGTGAAGTCGGTCAGCTTCCCCAGCGCGGGCGCGTGGCGGTCGAGACGGACGCTGCCGGCCGCCGGGAAACGGAGCGCACGGCCGAGCTTGCCGGGCACCGAGCACTCGGCTCGGCCCGCGCCCCGCGTGGCGTGCCACTGGCTGGGCGAGGCATCGGCCACGAGCCCGTTCGGACCGATCTCGTCGAGTTTCCAGTGACCGATCAGCCCGTTTTCGCTCTGCGCCTGAGCCAGCGGAGCCAGGGTCCACACGAGCGACAGGCTCAACAGGCCGATGTGCTTCTTCATTCCACCTGTTCCCTTGCGTTGTCGTTCGTTGTCACGGTCCGCGTCGCGCGGCTGGATAGACGGCCGTTCGCACCGACGCCGGGGCGAAAGGGACCAACTCGACGGTGTTCTCGCCGGCCTTCAGGTGATCGGTGACGTCGAGGCGGAAGGGCTTGCCGATGAAGCCGCCGGCATACTGGCCGTTGAGCGTTACGGCCGCGGCGGCATCGTGCGGGACGTCGGCCGCTTCCAGGTAGACGCGCAGGCCGTCTCGCAGCCAGTCCTGCGGCACGGTGACCCGGCCCACGAACGGATCGGCCTCGGTCACCGGCGGCAGGGTCATTGCCGCGTTCTTATCCTCGAACCGCCCCCACGGCCCGCCGCCGTACCGGGCGATCTCCTTCACCGGCGACCAGGAGGCGTCGTCGAAGCCGGCCGCGTTCCAGCCGGCGGCTTCCGATTCGGAGGACTTCCACGACTTGTCGATGCAGCCGGTGAGCTGCGTGCCGTCGTCGAGGGTAATCTTGTACGCGCCGATCAAGCCGGCCGGATTGGGTTTCTCGTCGAAGTTGGCGGCCATGATCGCCAGGGTGTTGGGCCCTCCCTTGAAGTGGCCGGTGAGATCGATCGTTCGGGCCCTGCGCCAATCCTCGTACCCGCCGGATCCGCGGCCCGCTTCCTTGCCGTTGACGTAGAGCGCGAAGTCGTTATCCACGGTGAGCCGGATGCTGGCCTTTGCGACGGCCCGGTCCTTGGGAAGCTCGACGGCGCCCCGGAAGTACCGTTTGCACGCCGGGACCGCCCCCGGGTCGGCGGCGTGCCACACCCACGGGCAGCCCAACAGGGGGCTTTCTTCCTCGGCCGGCACGGCGGGGCTCTCCGCGCGAACCGGCACCCGCGTCACTTCCATCGGCGGAGCGGAGGGCTTGGCGTCGGCTTCGAGCCGGGCCGGCAACTCGCGCTTCGCCGGGGAGAACACCACCAGGGTGCTTTCGAGCGGTTCGAGCGTCAGCGACCATTCCACCGCGTCCTCGGCGACGCGCTCGTGGCGAAGCGAACGGATCTCGCCGCGCATCGCGTCCCAGCACTCGGGCACGCCGGCGGCCCGGGCACGCAGACGGAACTGCTTCGTCGGTCCGTCGTGGTGCAGGTTGGCGATGAAGAACACGTCGTTACCGGCTTTCACCCGGTGCAGCACGTGCAGCCAGCCGGCGGTGTCGCCTTCGAGCACTTCCAGCGTGGGGTGAATGCCCGCGTCGGCGGTGAGTACCTGCTGCACCTGCTCGGGCGTCGGCTTCTCGGGCAGGAAGTGGGATCGGCCGCCGGCCGGGCTGGTGCGGCAGACCGCCAGCCCCGGCTCGGACGGCTCGCCCCAGATCGCCGTTCGCAACGCGGCGACGTCCTCGGAGGTCTTGCCCAGCGTGGCGGACTTCGACGGCAGCCGCCCGTACCCGACGACTACGCCCCCGGCGTCGAAGAACGACTTGGCCTTGGCCAACGTCTCGTACGGGATGACCTCCGCCGCCGGCACGATCAACACCCGGTACCGCTCCTCGCGGAGGTGCAGCTCCTTTTCGGCGACGGTCACGTCGCCCTCGAAGACGTCGTAGGGAATCCAATCGCAGTCGAACAGGGCGTCTTGCAGGGCGGTGGTCATCTCCTCGGGCGGCGTGGCCGGGCCGGCGTGAAAGCTGTTGCCCAGGTACAAGAGCGCCACCGGGCACACGTGGCGGCCGCCGTGGAGCATCAGGCTCAGCCGCGACGTGTAGTCGGCGTACACCCGGTAAAGCGGCCACCGCGGCTCGAAACCGCCGTCGTAGAAGTACGGCGGGCAATCGCGGTCGAACGGGGCTCGGGGGTTGAAGGAGTGGGGGATGTGGAAGTTGATCCCGCTGGCGTGCATGTGATCGGTCCACCATTTCATCTCGGGGTAGCCCAGGTCCTGCCCCCGGGCGCCGAAGATCTCGACCATCGCCAGGTCGTCGGCCTTGCCGTAGGCGTGGCTGATCGAGCTGCCCAGCTTAGGCGTCTGGTAGGTGCTGTTGTCCTTACGGCCGGGGACGAACTGCCGGAACACGGCGTCGATCGCCCCCATGTCGCTGTACTTCTGCACCTGGAACATGTTGCCGGCGCACTTGCGGGGATCCAGGTACTCCCGGCCGTGCTCCAGCCAGTGGCCGATCGAGCGGACGTCGTGGGCGTGGCACCATTCGGTCAGTCCGCCGTAAAGCGTTCGCCCCCATGCCTCACCAAAGGCGTCTTGATATTGGTACTTGGCGGCGACCTGCTCGTCGGCGTCGGCCAGCTCGAACTTCCAGGCGACCAGGGCCCGCTTCCAGTCGACCCCGCGGCGCTTCAATTCCGGGATGACCTCCGTGCCCCAGTCGCCGGGGGTCTCCGGCTCGTCGTAGAAGTAGCCGCGGATGGTCTTGCCGAACTCGTCGGCGAACGTGTCGTAGTGCGGCTGGTAGACAGTGCGAAGGTACCAATCGACGGCGTCTTGGCTGGCGCCGTCGACCAGCAGGCGCCCGCGCCGGCCCTTGCTGTAATGCCAGGTGAAGGTCATCACCTTCCACGCTCCCTCGGGGGCCGCCCACGCCAGCGTGCCGTCCTGAACGCGGTCGGTCAGGTCGACGAGGCTCTCGCCGTCGACGCGCGTGCCGACGGTCTTGCCGGCCAGCACGGCGATGAGCTTGTCGCCTTCGGGCACGGCGATTCGTACGTCGCGCGCCCCTTCCACGTCCTCGGCCGCGGCGTCCATGTACTTGCTGCCGTACTGCTGCGGCACCTGGCCGCCGACCTCGCCGCTGGGCCACCACTTCTCGTCGAAGATCCACATCTCGAGGTCCAGGCGCTTGGCCGCCTCCAGGCAGATCGCCAGGTCGCGGTACCAGCCGGGCCCCAGCCAGTCGCGGTGCGGGCGCGACTCGGCCGTGAAACAGCCGTTGCCCCCTTCGGCCACCTTTTCGAGGTAGGCCCGGAGTCGCTCCGGGCTCTCGTCGCCATGGAGCCAGAAGAGCGGGCCGGTGAGCCGCCGGGCCTCCATGGGCAGCTCGCGGAACTGCCGTTCGAGGGCGGCGAGATCGCCCGGCTGCTCGGCCTGCGTCCGAGATGCCGCAGCCGACGCGAACACGGCGAGCAAGAGGTAGCAGCCGCGAATGGTATTCTGGACGGACATGATCGAGGTCTCCTTGTGAGGATTGCTTTTGCGAGCACCACCCGCTCGGCAATGGGTGACGGAATTCGCCGTCAGCAGGCACGCACGTGACGTTTTCGTCCAACCTGTTGGTGTTGCCAAGACCCGGGGGGCCGCGAGAGTCATTGGCCGGCAGCCCCGAAAATCTCCGTGTCGTCGATCGTCGCCACGCCCGAGGGGCCGAGAACATTATAATCGGCGCTTCCTTTCGAGAAGACCGCGTGGACGCTGCCGAAGTTGCGGGAAAAGACGACAAGGTCCGCCGCCTTGCCGGGCTCGAGGCTGCCGGTCCGGCGGCCGAGCCCCAGCAGGTTCGCCGGGTTCAGCGACGCCATGCGAACCGCTTCGTGGACCGGCGCGCCGGAGAGTCGCATGAACCGCTTGACGCCCTCGTTCAACAGGATGCTGCTCCCGACCAACGTGCCGCCGTCCACGTAGTAGACGCCCCGCGCGGAACTCTGCACCTTTCGGTTCATGTAGTCGTAGAGGCCGGGCTCGGTGCCGGCCGACACCACGGCGTCGGAGATCAGCACGATGCGGTCCGCCGGCTTCGCCCTGCGGGTGATTTGCAGCAAGTCGGGGGCGACGTGCGTGCCGTCCGGGTTCAGCTCCACGTAGACCTGTCCCCGGTTCAGCGCAAACGCGGCGAGGCCCGGCTCGCGGTGGTCCAAACCGCTCATCGCGTTGTACAGGTGGGTGCAGCCGACCTTGCCGCGGCCGCACACGGCGGCAGCCTGCGACGCACTCGCCAGGCTGTGGCCCACGCACGGCAAAATCCCCAGCTTGCGCATCGCCGCCGGCAGCTCGCCCGCGCCGTCCAGCTCGGGGGCGAACGTCATCATCCGGATACGGCCGCCGGCGATCCGTTGAAGCTCGCGGAGATAGGCCAGATCCACGGGCCGGACGTACTGCGGCTGGATGCCGCCCCGCTTGTCGGGGTTGACAAACGGCCCCTCCACGTAGATGCCGGGCACACGGTCCGAGCAGGAGCCGGTGTCCACGAGACTCGTCACACGCCGGATCACCGACTCGTCGGCCATCATCGTGGGCACGAAGCGAAGGACGCCGTGCGCGACCAGCGTGGCTTCGAGCCGCTGTAGCCCTTCCGCTGTGCACGTGTCCCACCCCACGAGGCCCGCGCCGTGGATATGCACGTCGACCAGCCCGGGAGTAACGTACCCGCCGTGGGCATCAAACTCGCTGGCCCCTCGCGGCGTCTTCTTCGCCTTGCCGGCGTACACGATTTGGCCGTCGGCCATCACGACGGTTCCGCCCGGGATCGACCGGTCGGCCAAGACCACCTCGCCGTTTTGGATGCAGATCGTGTCCATGGGCCGGTTTCGGGAAGAGGTGACAGTCACCTTTTCCCCTATTGTAGCAGAACTGGACGCGTCATCCCATCATGTGCGATAATCGGCAACCACAATATCCGTTGAGGAAAGAGGGATCGATACATCTCGGCAATGGGGCCGGACAACACGCACGCGCAACGCCGTTCCCCCCAGGAGTCATCGACCATGATCGCTCGGCGAAGTCTCTTTCCGGCCGTGCTTCTCGTGCCCTGCACGCTCGGAGCCGTGTGTGCGGACCCGTCTCGACCGCCGGCCGCCCGGGTGCAGAACCTTGTGGTGGATGCGTCCTTCGAGTCGCCTTTGCCCGCTTGGTTTGCCGAACGCTCCGGGACGAGCTACTACGCGGGCAAAGAGCGAGTCGCCGATGCCGCCGACGGCCGCGCGGTGCTGGCCGTCGAGGCGTGGGACCGCTCGGGCAGCACCGTCCTGTCCGGGCCGATCCATCTGCCTGGCGACGAAGCGGATTCGCAAGTCCTGAGCGCGACCGTCGCCGTTCGCTCGATCGGAGGAGCTGGCGACGGGACGTTCGAACTGGCCCTGTTCGATGAGAACGGCAAGAAGAAGTTGACGTCGTTCGGCCGCATCCCGCTCGAGGGTAAAGGCACGTGGCAGACGGTCGCCAAAGCCGGCGTGCCCTTGGGGGAACCGGTCGCGACGGCGCGGCTGGGCCTTGTGCTCTCCGGGTCGCATGACGGGTCGCGGGTCGAAGTCGATCGCATCGGGCTGTTTTGCGGCTCGGAGATCGGACCCGTCGCCGACAACGACGATCTGGCGGTGCAAGAGGCCGAAGCCCTGGCCGACGGCACGGTCTGGAAGATCGTCGAGCATTACCCGAACTGGTATCGAGGACGCCCCAGCGGCATGAAGATGCTGGCCGGCCCGCACGGTATCCAGCCCGAACAGAACAACCCGGTCTCCTGCCGGTTGGCCGTGCGGCACGCCGGTCCGCACGTGCTGTGGGTCCGTTTCCTGGCCGGGCCGTACGCCGGCAAGTTCAGCGTGGCCCTGCGACAGAACGGGACGTTGTGTGGGCAGAAGGAATTCTGTGAAGACGACCCTCGGTTTGAACACCGCTACCAGTGGGTGTGGGATTCGCTGCCGGCGGATCTCCAAGCGGGCGAAGTCGACCTAGTGCTGACCCGGCCGGCCAAGGGCACCAGTTGGGTGACCCGCAAACTCGACTTGTTCGTGCTCACTAATCGGCCCGACTACGCTCCGCAGGTTGAGCACTTCCGGCCCCAAGGTTATCTACGCTTCACGAACCGCTCGGCCGATCTCGATCCCTTCTGCCTCTGGATCTGGGTCCGCCGCCACGAGGGCCCGAAGTGGTACGCCAATCCGGGCGTGCTCAGCCGCGCCGGGCTTTCGGAAAGCTACTACGCGCCCCACGACCAAACGAAGTGGCTGGCCCCCGGCGATAGCTCGCCTTGGGTGAGGATCAGCGACTACCTGCTGGCCGCGGGTGCACGGAACAACGTACAGATCATCGCCACCCGGCGCATGCACACCCAAGGATTCGTGGAAGGCCGATCGCAGGGCCGGCTGGAATTCGCCGTCGGGCCGGAGCACCGCGTGGTGAAGTCGTTCGACGTCGACCAGGCCGCTCCACGCATCCTGCTCACGCTGCCGTGCGACATGGAGAACCGGGCGGATGAGATCAAAACCGCCCTGGACTACATCCAAGAGACGGAAGCAGCCGTTGCGAAGCTCGGTCCCCCCAAGGGACGCCGCGCAAAGTGGCTGAACCTCGCGGCCAATCTGAACCTGAGGGAAGGGATGGACGATCCCGAGGCCCTGCGGCGCGAAACCGACATCCTCAAGTCGCTGGGCTTCAATCAAACCTACCACCTGATCGCTCCGCCGGACGAGGCCGTGTCGTTCTACGAACGGCACGGGCTGTTGCCCCGGTTCGGCGGCGGGCCACGGCTCTGGGACGCCGTCGAACATGGCTCGCAGCACCATCCGGACGCCGATACGATGCGCCAACGTGTCGAGGACTTCACCCAAGAGAACCGGCCGATCCTCGACCGGTTCGTCCGCTGCAAGCTGATGGACGAGCCGGCCGGGATGAGCTACGAGAGCATCGCCGATTCGCAGCCTTGCCGGGAGAAGTTCGTCGAGTGGCTCCGGGCGCAGGGGCTGAAGCCGTCGCAGCTTGGCGTGTCGACCTGGGACGAAGTCGCCCCGGTGCTTCCCGACGAGAGCGACGCCAAGCCCGAGCTGTTCTACTACACGGGCCTCTTTCGGCTGGAAGCGTTCGCCACGCTGGCCAAGGCTTGCGTCCGGGCCAAGCAGAACGGCCTGCCCGACACGATGCTCACCTACGTGAACTACTCACCGCCCACCAGCGGCGGCTCGTGGACCGCGCGGGGGACCGACCTGTTCTTCGCGCACCGCCAGGGCGGCATGGAAATGATCTGGACGGAGGATTGGCTCGGCTACAGCCTGGGCCCCGAGCACCTCTCCGACACGCTGGCCCTGTGCCGCGCCGCCGGCCGTCCGGATGAGCGCCGTCTTGGCGCCTACTGCGTCGGCCAGGGCACGCCGACGTTGATGCGGATGAAGTACTACACGCTGGTCGCCGGCGGAGTGCGGGACATCGAGTCGTACGACTACGGTCCCTGGTACGCCGGCATCGATTCCTGGGGGCGGCGGTTCGACCTGTACGGCGCGATTCGCGACTGCAACTTCGAGCTCGGCGCCATCGACCCGTACTTGCACGGAACGCAGCGCCGAAGAACCGACGTGGCCATCCTCTACAACCGTACGGCGTCGATCTGGGGCAAGAAGGACAACAGTTGCCAGTTGAACGGGTCGTTCACCCATTGGGCGTTGGCCCACGCCGGCTACGACGCCGACTTCCTCGCGGAGGAAGACGTGGAAGCCGGTGAGTTGGCCCGTTACAGGGTGCTTTACCTGGACGGCCCGCAGTTGCGTCGTGCGGCCGGCGAGGCCGTCCGCCGGTGGGTGGAATCAGGCGGCGTGCTGTTCGCTTCCGCGGGGGCCGCGTCCCGCGACCAGTACAACCGCCCGACGGACGTGCTGGAAAAGACGTTCGGCGCCCGAAGCCGGGACTTCGCGGCGAAAGCGACGGCGGGCAGGCCCAAGTACGAGCTGCGCGGTCTGAAAGCCCTGGAGCGTCTTAAGCCGGCGGAAAAGAGCGAGTCGGCCCGACCGAGTGTACCCGCCACCGAACTCGATCAACTCTGCTTTCAGGAATACTCGGAAGCCCTGCCCGGCGCCCAAGTGATCCTTGTGGACGGCGCCGGCCGCGCCGCCGGGACCGTGAATCAAGCCGGGCGCGGAACGGCGATCCGCGTGGCCGCGTTGCCGGGCATCAGCTACGCCCACGAGGCCACGCAGCCGCCGTACGATCCGGACAGCTACCTGCCGCAGGACTTCCGGGCGGACCTGCGCGACTTCGTAGCGTGGCCGGCTACGCTGGCCGGCGCGGCCCGAGTCGCCGCGGCGAAGAGCCCCGTCGCGGAGATCGTCCGGTACGACGGCCCGGACCGCGCGGTGGTCTTCGTCATCGATCACGCCGCCAAGCCCGCCGAACGGTTCACGTTCGAGCTGAGCGACGCGGCCGAGTTCACCCGCGCGATCACGGCCAGCGGCAACCCCGCCGAGCTGCAAGCCGGCGATCACGACTCGCTCACCATCACCCTCCCGCTAGACGTTGCCGACGCCGTGGTGCTGACCAAGGGGCCCACGTAGCCCGTGCCTTCAAGACGTTCAGCCGAGGTGCAAGGACCGACTCGACCGGTCGTTTCGTATTGACGGCCGCCGCGGCCGCTTGACCAAAGGCGACGGTCGCGTCCTGCCCCGCGACCACCGTGCTCGAACCGAACGAACCCAAAGCAACAGGTCACGAAAGCGAAAGGGACAACGTATGACACGCACGTTGGTTTTCGCAGTGGCGCTGGCCGGAATGGGTGGATGGCCGGCGGCGGCCCAGATCGTCGACACGCCCCGGCAGTACGTGATCTTAAGGCCAGCCAAACCGGTCGTGGTGGATGGCAAACTCGACGAATGGGACATGACCGGCACTCCCTACGTTATCAGCCCCACCGGCACGGGTCCCATGACGAGCGTCCACACGAACGACCCCACCAACCCGCCGGGCGGCGACAGTGACCTAAGCGGCAAGGCGGCCCTGGCCTGGGACGACGAGTATCTGTACGTGGCCGGCCGGATGATCGACGACCACTTGCGGGGCGTGAAGCCGGACAGCGTCGGCAACCAGGGGCCGGCGGGCTGGGGATGCGACAGCCTGATGGTCTCGGTCGCCTCGTTCCGACAGCCGATGAAGACGAACTCACCCTTCTCCGCCACGCCGATGCTGGGGCTCCGCTACGCGCCGATGGGCGAGAATCCCCGCGGCAAGCTGGTGGACGTCCGCCCCGACCTGCTCGACCGGCGCGACCTGTACTGGGTGCTCACCGAGCACAGCCAGTGGGCCGTCGCGGAAACGCCCAACGGGTACGACGTCGAGGCTGCCGTCCCGTGGAAGGACCTGGCGTTTGTGGCCCGGCCGGGCGAGCGGCTGTTCATCTCCTTCCTGGCGGCCGACGTCGACCCGGACGAGGCATTGAACCAGGTGGGCTGGGGATTCACCGGCGAGCCCAAGGACGAACCGCTGTTCCGCCTGGCCGGCCGCCGCGACCTGCTCGGGACACTGACCGCCTCGGCCGACGAGGTCCCGGCCGACGAGCCGTGGGCCGTGCGCGCCGAGCTGGACGCCCTGGAAGGGACGGGCCGGATCGAGTCGGTCCGCGTGGTCGACGCCACTGGGCAGACCGTGGCCACGCGGCCCGTGGGCCTGGACGTGCCCGAGGGCAAGACGGGCACGGCCGTCGTGGAATTCCCCGCCGGCGCGGTCGGCAAGCCCGGCCATTATGCCGTGGAAGAGTTGGCGTCCCCGGCCGGGAAAGCGGCGGTGGTGATCGCCACCGTGCCGGTGACGATCGTCGAGCCGAAGCCGGCCCCGCCGCTGGTGCGGAACCTCCCCGGCGAGATCCACCACATGCCGCCGGCGCGAGTGGCGCACAACGCTTACGACGCCCATCGGCGCGGCTGGTACAAGCACGGGTTCGTTGCGGGCAAGGAGGACTACGTCCCGTACATCCGCAAGTGGTGCGAGCCGTCGCTGAAGGTCGCGACCCGGCAGCAGATCAAGGCGAACAGCCCTCATGCCTACCACGAAGCGTTCCGCTGCACGGCCCTGTACCGGATCACTGGTGACAAGGAATACGCGGACCTCGCCCGGCAGGTGATGGACATCACGTTGGACCAGCTCAAGGAGAGCAACGGCTGGTTCCGGTTCACCGCCACGACGCTGTACCGCTACCTGACTTGGCTGAAAGAGCCCGACAGCCCCTTCGCCCCCAAAGACGCCGAGCGGCGTTATCGCGAGGGCTTGTACAAGGTGGCCGCCGAGCCGAACAAGGAGCTGTTCGCCGAGAGCGGCACGCACAACCGCGTCTGGCACCGCTACGCCGTTCTGAAGGTGGCCCGCATCGTGGCCGAGGAAGATGGCAAGCCGATCGACCCGCGGGTGATCGAGTACGTCGATTATCACGACAAGCTGATCGGCGCGGTGGGCGACAGCGACGACGCCTCGCCCGGTTACCACTGGGTGTTCTTCGACGCGGCCGCCGCCATCTATTTCCACACCGGCGATTGGGACGCCTTCCTGAAGCACCCCGGCTACATGAAGACGATGCGCCGCTACGTCGAAATGGTCAGTCCCAGCGGCGCGGCACCTCAATTTGCTTCCTGCTCCGGCTGGCCTACCGTCGGCATGAGCATGTGGGCGTATGAGTGGGTCAGCAACCTCTCGCGCGACGGGCGGTTCCGCTGGACGAGCCACCGCATCGCCGAATACTACTACAACCACCTCGACTACCACGCCAACCAGTACCACGGGCCGTTCGACACGGCGATCAACAATTTCGTGCTGGCCTACCTCTTGGCCGACGACGCGGTGCCCCCCAAGCCGCCGCCCTCGGCCAGCCGCGTGACCTGGCGACACCCGCTGGTGCCGGTGTCGTTGGAGCGGCGTCGGGCCCGGCCGGGCACCAGCCCCATGGAGATGGACGCCGCCCACTGGATCCCCGACAAAGTGGTGCTCTCCAGCGGCGACGACGCCCAGAACCTCTGGGGCCTGGTCGAGCTGTTGCCGAAAGCCGGCCATGGCGGCGAGGTGCCGGGCAACCTCATCGCCCTGATGATTCACGACGCGGCGCTCTTGTCCGGCCAAGGCTACTACGAAAACGTCCCGAGCTTCCAGAACCTGCTGTGGATCGAGGACTTGGACGGCCTGGCGTCCGACCCGCGGCAAATGACCACCGAGGTGCCGGTCTTCGTGGACGACCCGGCCTTCACGTTCGTGCGGATCGTCACCGCGCCGTACCAGCACTTGCCGGTCACTTACACCCGCGACATCCTCTTCTACAAGAACGGGTTCATGGTGGTGAAGGACCGGGCGAAGTTCGAGACGACCATGAAGGTACGGCTGGGGCCGTGCATCCAGACCCGTTCGCTGGGCCCGGAATGTGGCCCGAACTGGTTCAACGCCTACTACGACGAGCTGTATTACACCGGCCTGGGGCTGGGCCGGGGCGTGCAGTCTATCGAGAATCCCGCTTGGGACCTGATGGTGTACTTCACGCCGCGTGAGGGCCGCAAGCACACGGTGGTGGACCGGTACCTGGAAAACCCCTACCGGGGATCGCCGGTCCAATTGCGCCAGGTCTGGAGCGGGATGGCCCGTGCCGGTCAGGAGATCACGTTCACGACGCTCCTGCTGCCGCACGTGCCGACCGTCCGGCCGTCGGAGCTGATCGAGCCGCCGGCCGACAGCGAAGACCCGAAGCGGATCGAAGTGGTCGCCGACGGCGATGACCTGACCGTGGCCAAGCTCGTCAGTGAGATCGACCCGGTCCACAAGTTCCGCTACGAGACCTGGGTCATGCTCAACGACACCGGCAAGTCCGTCGAGGCCGGCCCGCTGGCCAGCGACGCCCGCTTGGCGATCGTGGGACTTGACCGTAACGGTGAGATCGGGCAGGAGGCGATGGTCGACGGCACGACGCTCCGCTACCGCGGCAGAGACGACTCGGCCAAGGCCCGAAAGCACACGGCCGAGCCGCTCGTGATGCCCCAAGAGTTCAAGGAGTGGAAGCGACCGTGAAGAGCCACACGCCCGTACATAGCATCGCCGTCGGGCTCCTGATCGCGGCCTCGGCCCGAGCTTACGAGCCGCCGATGCCCGGTTCGCCGGCAGCCTTGACCGACTGGCGATGGCTGGCCCGGCCGCCGGTCGGGCAGCGCCACGTGATCTCCGACGCATGGGCCAAAGAGAAGCTGTCCGCGACCGAAGGCGGTTACCTCGTGCTGGAGGCTGTCGGGCCGGGCGTGCTCGACCACATCTGGACCACGAGGCAGCCCGCACGGCTGACCATCGAGGTGGACGGCAAACCGTTCTGGTCCGGTTCGCTGGGCGAGGCCGACCAGAAGGGCGACGCGCTGGGGATCATCCCCAAGCCGCTGGTCTCCGGCGCCGGCGGCCAGTGTCACTGGCTGGCTCCCGTCGGTTTCGCCCACTCGCTGCGAATCGTCTGCGACAGGCCGGACATGGAGCGGTACGTCAGCTACCGCACCTTTCCGGCCGGCACGCCGGTGGCGGTGGCCGACGCCGCTCCGAACAGCCCGTACGTCAAGGGCCTTGCGCAAGCAGCCGCGATGTGGCACCGCAACGGGTTCGGCCTGCACGAAGAGGTCCGCGAGCCGAACCGCGAGGTCCGGCAGGACTTCGTGCTGCCGGTGCAGGGGCACGTCACCGCCCTAGATCTATCGGGAAGCGGCGAAGTGATTGCCGTGGAGTTCCACGTCAATCCGGCTCTGGTCGGAACGTTGCGCGAGGTGCTGGTCGAGGCATACTACGACGGCCGGGCTGAGCCGGCTCTGCGGTTGCCCATCACCGACTTGGTTGGTATGCCCCACCCCTGGCCCGAAGGCCGCTGGGACACCTTCAACGGCGACGTGGCCGCCGGCATCCGGTATCCGTGGTACATCCGCGAGCCGCGGTTCTACTATCCCGAGGTCACGTTCCACCTGAACCTCCCCGTGCCGTTCGCCCGGGGTCTGCGGATCGAGCTGGTCAATCGGTCGGAGACGACCCGGTTCGCCGGCTTCACGCGGGCAGTCATCGCGCCGCTCGGCGTCAGCGAAGCCGACGCGGCCGGCCGCCTGTGCGGCACGCGGACGCTCCGTCCGGTCGCGGCCTCCGCCGTTCCGCAGCCGCTCATCGAGGTGCCGGGACCCGGCCAGCTCGTGGGGCTGTCGCTGTTCATGACCGGCAACAACCGGTGGCCGAAGGCGGTCCGGGGCGGCACGGTCACCGTGACGCAGGATGGGCGGACGATCGCGGGCCACGGCCTGGTGCCGCTGTGGCTGCACGGGATCTACGGCGGACCGTCGGCCGGCGCCATTTGGAACCACCCACGCATGGAGGACGGTTTCGTCGGGTGTACGCGACACTTCCTGACCGACCCGCTCAAGTTCGAGAAGTCGGCCGTTGTCGGCTACACGCCCGGCACCGAGGCCGCCGGCGCGCCGAAGCAGGCCGCCGCCGTGGCTCTGTGGTATCGCTACGACACCGAGCCATACGCCGCCCCGGCGCTGGCCGATCGCGCGGAGCCCCTGCCGCAGACGGACTACCCGGCCCGCCGCCCGTCGCGGCTCGGGCCGGACAAGAAGGAGTCGCGCGTGGCCTGGTGGACCGAGGCAGAGGACCTGTTGCCGATGGCGGTTGCCCACGGCGTGGAGGTTCGGGCGGTGGAGGACGTCGAGCACAACTACCATCCCAGCGGCGGGCGGTACCTGTTGATGATCGCCGAGCAGGCGGGCAACCACGTTGACTGCACGGTGCGGATGCCGCAGAGCCGGTACGTGGCGGTCGGCTGGAACGTCCTGTGGGGCCCCAACCGCGGCACGTACGAGATCGATCTGTTGAGCCTCGCCGAGAGCAGGTCGCCGCCGCAGTTCCCGCAAGGGCTGGACTTCTTCGCCGGCCGGGCGCTGGGCTCGGTGCTGATGAAAGCCCCCATCTCGCTGGGCCAGTCGCTGGGTCTGCGTCGCGACCCGGGCACGGAGTTCACGCCGCCGTTTTGGAACCCGGCCCCCGACGGCCGGGCGGTGTTACGATTCATCTGCCAGACAAAACCGTTGGACAGCAACACCTACCTGCTGAAGCTGGACCAGATGCGTCTGGACATGCCGCCGCCGGCCGAACCGGGCTGGCACGAGTTCGAGGACATGCCCGCCCCCGCAACGACCGGCCGGACGACGGCCCGGCTGCCCAAGGTGGGCCGGTTCGACTGGTCCGGCTGGGGTGCGATCGTGCTCCGCGGCCGCCCCGGGGGAAAGGCCGTTTTTCGCACGGAGGTGGCCGTTGCGTCTGCCGCGGCTTCTCGGCTGCGGCTCCGCGGCTCGCTGGGGCCCGATCGGGGAGGTTGGCAGGTCCGCGTCGCCGGCGGCCGGACCGTGACCCTGACGCCCGGCGAGAAGGCGGACGACGTGGTCGAGTGGACCATGCCTTTGGAGGGTCTGAAACTACCGGGCCCGATCGAACTGGAGATCACTTGCACGGCCCCGGGCAAAGAAGCCCCGGGCCAGCCCCGGGCTCCAGACGCCGAGCTGGCCCTGGACGCCTGGGCCGTGCCGTAGCCTCGGTGGCCGTCTCGACCGTCGACGTCCGGGCGACGACGCTCGTGCGGGAGATCAGCAACATGACGTGCTTCCCGTCGCACCAAGGCACTTGCTCCACCTTTACGCCACACTCCGGGCACTTCACCCGCATGACTTCGGCCAATTGCGTCTTGCCAAGACAGGGAGAACCGCCATGCGTTACTTGCCGACCTTGATAGTGTCCGTAGTGTTTGCGGTGGGCATCGCGGCGCACACGAAGGCAGGCGACGGACCGCAACGGGCAGCCGGCGGCAAAGAGGACGCCGTGACCACGTTTCCCGGACCCGCCGGAGAGGAACCCTCCGACGACTTCGAGGTGCGGGTCAACGGCAAGCCGGTATTCGTGTACCGGGCTCGGGTGTCGGCCGTGCCGTTGAACCAGGTCTGGCCCGGGTACCAGCGGCCGTTGGACCAGACGGAGCTGGCGTCTTTCGCCTACTGGGACATGTCCGGGCCGGTGTCGGTCGAGATAGCTTCCAAGCGGCCGCTCGGCGAGGTCGCGATTCGCCCCACCTCGTTCGGCATTCGCCCGGAGCTACGGGGAGACCGGATTTCGTTCCGCCTGGCCGAACCCCGGCACCTAACCGTCGAGGTCAACGGCACGCACCACGCGCTGCACTTGTTCGCCGGCCCTCCGGAGCAGAACATTCCGAGCCCCGACGACCCGAACGTCCGCTACTTCGGGCCGGGTGTACACCGCCCCGGCCGGATCGTGCTGCGCAGCAACGAGACGGTCTACGTGGCCGGGGGCGCGGTCGTGTACGGGTCGGTCCACGCCACGGGGGCGGAAAACGTAACGATCCGGGGACGGGGTATCATCGACGTGAGCCCCTTCCCGCGCGGCGACGGCGGCGGAGCGATTCGGCTGTCCGATTGCCAGAACGTCACGATCGACGGCGTCGTGATGCGCGATCCGGACGTCTGGTGCTGCAGCCTCTTCGGCTGCCGAAAGGCGGGTATCTCCAACGTCAAGCTGATCGGGTTGTGGCGCTACAACGCGGACGGGATCGATCTCTGCAACAGCCAGGACGTAACGGTCAGGGACAGCTTCGTCCGCTCGTTCGACGACAGCATCGTGCTCAAGGGGCTGAAAGGCAGGTACGACGACCGCCCGGTTTCCGGCATCCGAGTCCGCCGCTGCGTGATCTGGAACGATTGGGGCCGGGCGATGGAGATCGGCGCCGAGACGTGCGCCCCTGAGATTCGCGACGTCGTGTTCGAGGACTGCGACGTCATCCGCACCTGCCACATCGCCATGGACATCCAGCACGGCGACCGGGCGACAGTCGAGGATATCCGCTTCGAGAACATACGCGTTGAGATCGACGACGAGGCGTATCAACCGAGGATACAGCGCCAGCGTGACGAGAAGTACGGCGTCGAGAAGTCGTCCTACTGCCCGGCCCTGCTCGTGCTCGTGATACGAAAGAACTATTACTCCAAGGATCCCCAACGGGGGCGCATTCGCGACGTGCTCGTGAAGGACGTTGTCGTTACGGGCAAGCACGTCCCCCGCTCGTCGATCCGGGGGCACGATGAGGAGCATCTCGTCGAGAACGTCGGTATCGAGAACCTGCGCATCGGCGGGAGAATAATCGCCACGGCGGAAGAAGGCCGGTTTACGGTCGGCGAGCACGCGAGGAACGTGCAGTTCCGGTTGCAGTAACGCCCTTCACGCGGCCCGCAGCGATTCGACAAGACAGTCCCAATCCCACAGTAGTCCCCGTTCCATCCGTGCGCTGCCTCGGAGGTTCGCCATGACGCGACAGCATCCACCGTACCTCAGCCTGACGCTCGCTTTGTTTCTGCCGGTCCCGGCCGTGTGGAACTCGGCCGTTGGTGCTGATGCGGACCGGCCGGCGCCGTCCGGGGAGGCGGCGGCGAGGAAGCAGCTTCGGACGCTTCCCCCGCCGCCGAAGGAAGGCCGCTTCGAGATGCCGTACGATCGCGTTTGGCCCGAGGAACCCGGCGGGGCCCACGTCTGCCTCTGGGCCGACGACAAGTACGCCGCGGTGTCGATCACCATCGACGACAACTGCCGGCCCGATCACGACCGGTGCATCGAGCGGGGCGAGAAGTACGGCTTCCGCTTCACCTGGTTCCTCATCACCGGCAACATCGGCCAGCCGGGGCGAGGTTTTCTCGGCAGTTGGGACGACTTCCGCCGGCTTCACGGGCTGGGCCACGACGTGCAGTCGCACACCGTCTCGCACCATCGGGATGACGCGGAGCGCCCCGACGCGGAGGTCCGCGCCGAGTACCGCGAATCGCAACGGGCCATCGAGCAGAACGTGCCCGGGGCGCGAGCCGTCTGCGTGGCGTACCCTTGCGGCAGCGGCAAGCTGGTGCTAGGCAAGTTCGCCGGACGGTAAGCGAAACGCTACTGGGAATTCCGCATCCCCTACGACATCCCGATGCGTCACGAGAAGTCTCGTTTGTGAGAATGCGGGAATTGGGATAATCGTGGCCGTATGTTCAGTACCGGTCTCGTGGCCTCGTCGAACCCGTCGACCCAAGGTCTCCGGCCGTTCTCAATACCTTCGGTCAGCCCGGTGACTCGGTTAGGAGACCGGCTACGGCCAGATGCGACGATTCGCGTCAAAGCGTCCAGCCCTGGCGATATTCCTGGTGCAGGGCGGACTGGGCGGCCCGATTGTCGAGAACTGTGCCGGTCACCGGGTCGTAGGTGAACGGCTGGCCGACCAGCGTGGCGACGTTGCCTAGCATGAGAAACTCGTTGAGCGGTCCGGAGACCGCGAAGTTCGAGACCGTTTCGCCCTCGCCGCGGATGGCTTTCAGCCACTGCCGCTCATGGCCGTCGCCGCGGATGTTTTTGAGAATCTCTGCTTCGCCCAGTTCGGCAGGATAGACCTCCCAGGTGTCGCCGTAGTGCGTGGCGTCGAGCGTTCCCTTGCTGCCCACGAAGGCCGAGCCCCCGTGGCCCCACCAGGGTTTGGGCCGCTTGTCTTTCCACTGGGGGTAGTCGGCCAGGGCCTGCTCGATGAAGTGCGACACCCCGCGGTGCCACGTGAAGCTGAGCGGCTTCAACCCGCCGCGAGTAGGTACTTCGTAACGCACCATTTCCCACGCGGGAAAACCGACCATGAACGTGCCCGGCACCGTCGGAACGACGCGGATGGAGCGTGCCTCACTCGAAACGTCGGTTGCGTCCCAGAGTTCGCCGATTTTGCAGGCCATAAACGGCAGGGCGGCCGAGTGCGGGGCGGCCCAGCCCAGGCCGCTGGTGAAGAAGTCGCGCCAGCGCTTCCAATTCCCGCGCCACTTCTCGCGCTGGCTGCCGTACCACATCTCGTTGTAATCTCGCTGCGCCGCCCCGGCCAGCCAGAGGTCCCAATTGAGGTGGCCCGGCACGGGCTGCGACTCCGTGGGCGGCGTGCGATCGACCCCGCCCATGCGCGGCCCGTCGCCTCGGGGTTCGCGGCCGCCGTTCCAAACGTGAACCTCGGTCACGTCGCCGAGGAGGCCGGCCTGGACAAGCGTCTTGGCTTGTTGGAACGTGGTGCGCGAGCTGCCCTGGTTGCCCATCTGCGTGGCCACTTTGTGCTTTAGGGCCAGCTCGCGCATCACGCGTGACTCGTACGGTTCGCGCGTCAGCGGCTTCTCGCCGAAGACGTGCCGACCGGCTTTGATGGCTGCGGCCATGATCAGAGCGCGGCTGAACTCCGGCGTCGCGACGACTACACCATCGATGTCCTTCTGCTTGTCCAACATGACCCGGAAGTCTTCGTACTTCGGCAGATCGGGGAACGTGGCGTAGGCTTCGGCCGCCCGACGGTTGTCCACGTCGCACAAGGCCACACCCCACATGGCCTGATCCCTCTCCAGCAGCCCGACGAACCACGTGCCCCGTCCCGATACCCCGACAACGGCCACCCCCACGCTTTCGTTGACTCGATACGAGCCGGCGCTGACGCGCGGCAGAATCAGGGTGCCTGCCCCGACCGACGCGGCGCCCGCCAGAAAACGACGTCGGGAGATGTTGCGTTGCATGGTCTGTACCTTCGAGTCAATATGGGCACAAGAAACGGTGGCAGAACACGTCCTCATTCCTTCCTGACTGGCCGTTTCACATCATGCATCTGCGCCTGGGCCAACACCTCAATCCCGGCGATCATCGGCTCGCCGCGTTTGGGGACCAGCTTTACGCGAAGCTTCCCACGGTCGGCCACGGTCCTGAATTCGTCGACCACGGCCGTGTGTAGTTCGCCTGCGGCCGCCACGATATCGAAATCCGGCAGAACGGTCTTCTCGCCGACCACGACGTCGAATACGCGCCCGCCCGGACGCACGGCATCGAACTCAGCAAAGTGCAGGCGGACGAGGTACTCGGTTTCGGGCGGCATGCGGGCTACGTTGATTTCCAGTTCCAGCGGCCCGCGGCATCCGGAGCCGGCAACCCATGGGATCTCGGCACCGGCGATCTTCGCCGTATCGGCGTTGAGCCGATAGGTGGTGACGCCCTTCTCTTCTTCCAGCGCGGCGGCCATGTCGTATTTGAAATGGAATGCCGGTCGCAGGCCGTTGACCGTCACGACCCGATCGAGCCTGAGCGTCTTCGTGTCGGAGCGGTGCGCCGCATAATAGCCCGGTGGGCGGGGCACGGCAAACCAAAGCCGGCCTTGGTCGTCGCGCCGGTCGCCGAGGGCGCCGAGGTTCAGATACAGGTGACGCATGACACCCTCCTCCGGCTCTTTGCCGCAGAAGATCGCCCAATGGTCGTTCTGCTCGATCGGTCCAAAGGCCAGCGACGTCCGCATCAGTGTGTTGCACTGGCAGCCCGAGACCGTGTTCGGGGCGACCAGGATCCCGCCCACCGGCAGCAGGTTGATGAAACAACTCGGCCGAAACGCGCCCAGGCTGCTCTGGCCCTCGTCGCGCTCAAGGTCGTAGTAGGCCGTCATCGCGTTGCGGAAGAACACCATGTCCGCACAACTCGACACATACGAACACTTGGTCGAGCGGCCGTAGATCCACGGCTCCTTCCGGCCGGTTACCGGGTTGGTTCGCATCCGGGTCTCGCCGGTCAAGAGATCCCACGCGCTCGGGTAATGTCGGTGCAAGGCATTGTTGCGGTCGGCGGAATCGAGGTTGAACCCTTCGGCGATGATCGTACGATCGACGATCATCGGCCGCTGCTTACATAGGACCTCTTTCTCCCAGAGCTTGGTGCCGTCGTGGCCGCGGAACACGGCCAGGCCTTGCGGGTAGTCGGCGAAGAGCGTGCCCCGTTCCTTGACGTCGCTGCCCATCAGCACGACGTCGTACGGCTCGCTTACGGCGAGCATCGACCCGAACACGTCTTCTCCGTGGGTCCACAGGACCCGGCCGTCGGCGGCGTCCAGGGCGAGAAGTCGGCTTGGTGGCTGCACCGACGCGCGGCCGCGGCGCAGCTTCCGCGGATCAACGATCGGACGGTCGATCAAGTAGACCCGCCCGCCGCCGATGGCCACGGAGTTCGGAATGATCGAGGCCCGCGCGGCATACGACCAGCGTAGTTGGCCCGAGCGACGGTCCATGGCGAACAGGTGCGTGGCCTCCTCGGTGGTTGTCAGGCCCGAGACCCACATGCACTCGTCGATCTGTTTGGCGCCGGGCCGCGGCCAGCCCTTCTCTACCGGCTCGCTGGCCAACGTGCCGAAGAGCAGGTCGTCCTTGACGAAGGCCTGCATCCAGCACGGCTCGCCGGCCCGGCCCAGCCGCGGCGTCGTGAAGGAGGCCAGTTCTTTGCCGGTGATCGCGTCGAGGCGGCGGCAACGGTCGTACGCAGAGATATAGACGCTGTCGGGCGTCGCGCAATAGTTGCTGCCGACCACCTCCGAACCGTTATAGCAGCGGGCCCACTTGAACCGCGCGATCGGGGTTTGCCAAAGGACGCGTCCGTTGTAGGCGTTGAGGCACTCGAGTGTCGACGAAGCCTGCACGTAGACCCGCCCGTCAACGAACAACGGCGCCGGCGACCGCGACTTCTCCATGGGCATCCCTTCCGGACCAATCCCCCCGAACCACAGGACGCCGAGCGGCCCCCGGAGCAGCTCATCCCCGGAACAGGACGTGTTGCTCGCGTTGCCGAACTGATGGGTCCAGGAGCCGGCGCCTTCGAGCGGTCCGCGGCGATGGACGTGCAGACCGGATTCGACGTTACTTCCCAGCACGGCGACGCCGCCGTAAGGCCGCTGCACACGCCGCCACTCTTGCTCGGGCACGCTCGCCGGACCCTCGGTCGTCGAGCGGGCCGACACGACGAGATCGGCAAAGTAGTCGGGCAGGTTCGTTTTCGCCAGGTCGGCACAAAGCACGGTCACACGCGTGCCGTAGAGCCCCGCACGGTCCAATGCCTGCCGGGCGGCCGCGACCCGTGCCGGATCATCGTCGACCGCGATGACGTGCAAGTTCGTCTGCCGCGCCAGGGCACGGGCCAACTGCCCGCCATCGCAACCCAGATCCAGGCAATACCCTTCGGTCACGCCCGCTTTCTCGACAATCGCCCGTGCCATCGCCTCGTAGGCAGCCATGTCGCCCCGCGGGGTCTGGGCAGGTTCTCTCGGAACGACCGCCGGCTTCGGTTGCGGCTCGGCCGAGAAGCAGTAGATCTTTCCCGTGTCCGTGCTCGCATACAATCGTCCGTCGGCCACAGCGAGCCCGTGGGCGGTGCCGTCGATCGCATGAGACCAGACCTTTCTCCGCGAACGGATGGCCACCGCGGTCACGACGTTCTTGCCGCCCGCGTAGATCTTGTCGCCCGCAACGATGACCGTCCCCCGGCAATCGACGTCGATCGACCACAGGTCGCGGGTCGCCATGGCCTTGTGGGGAGCCCTTTGCTGAGCGGTCGGTCCGCGCCAGCAGAAGTAGAGTCCCCGCGTCATGTTCCAGAGGTTCGAGTGCTCGTCGAGCGGGCGACGGCGATCGATCACCTTGATTCGCTTGCCCGTGGCAACCACGAGCCGCTCCGGGGAGGCGGCGGCCTCGATCATCACTTCGGCGTCTCGAGGCCGGTTCCGCACGGTGATGGGCTCTTTCGCGTTGCCCACCTTGTTGCTCAGCGTGTAGCCCGTCTCCAGGTCGAGGATCAGATCGGAGTTGAAGACCATGCCGTCGACCGCCATCGTCCAGGAGCCGCCGGCGTACGAGAGCTCCAAGGCGCGGAAGTACTTCAGCGCACCGGTGTGCCGGTCGAAGGCCGCCGGGACGGCCCGCCCGGTAGGTACGACCAGCGTGTCGCCGCTGACGGCCAGGTAGCCCTGGGAGGTGACGTTGCCGAACGAATAGCCGCCGGTGATGTGGTTCTGCCGCGCGTTGCCGGACGTATCGTTAACCCACAGAATCTCGCCCGTATCGGGGTCGAGCGCGTAGAGGAAGAAACCCTGCGAGGGAAACAGGCCCGCGCCGAAGTAGACGGCGTTGTCATGGACGACCGGGCCGCCGCGTGCCGGCCACCGCGCCACGAGCCGGCCATTTCCCAGGATCCTCTGATCGTTGAGCCCGCCGCGCTTCTTCCACCGAAGCGTTCCATCGGCCACCGCCAGGCAATAGAGATACCCGTCGTCGCCTGCCACGAAGAGCCGATCCCGCCAGACGGTCGGGGCGAAGCGAACGGGAGCATCGGTGAAGAAGGTCCACCGCTCGTGCCCCGTGGCGGCGTCCAGGGCATAGACCTTGCAGTCGGCCGAGCTCCCGTAAAAGAGCGTGCCGCCGGCGATCACGGGCTGGTAGGCCAGATCGTACGTCTGCCGCTGCCAGTAGACGTCGGGCCAGGCTGGCTGGGGCGCGTGCGGAGCCTGGTACGTCCACTGCAAGTGGAGCTCATCCGGCAGGCGCTCAGGCGTGTAGCCCGAACGGCCGCTGTCGGCGCGGTATTGAGGCCAGGCGGCCGGGAAGGCCGACGAGGACAACGCGCAAATGACCGCCAGAACGAACGGCAAACTCCAAACGGCGATGATCCGCATGACTGGTGCCCTCAGGTAGTCCAGGTCGAGGCTGAAGCCCTCGGGTGAGGCCCTGCCGTCGAAGCACGCGTTGTCGAGTATACCACGCTCGACCGGTACCTGCTCACGGAGAATCGGCTACTCCTTCGGCGCCGCATCGGCCTGCAGGTCGCCCGCAGCGAACTGGATGCCGGCGAGATAGTGCTTCATCACGTCGGGGTTTGTGTAGGCCGTCTTAGCATGTCCGAGCGTGCAGTAGAAGACGCGGCCTTTGCCGAAGGGGCGAATCCAACTGAGGGCGTAGTCGCCGTCGCTACGGAGTTTCGGGTCTTCCATCCTGCCGAGGTCTAGACTGAGCATCACGCGGATGCCCTCGCGCGTCATCGGCTCGCGCGTAAGCGGCTTGCGGAAGACGTAGATCTCGTCGTGGACCTCGAAGCTCCGACCTTCCAACGGGGCGCACAACGCGTGCTTCGGCTCGTCGGGCTTGACCCACCAGACGCCGCCGCGGTGGCCCATGATTTGTCCACCGTACATTTCGGCCAGCTCCTTGAGATCGTCGCGGATGGCGGTCGCCCCGTGGATGCCTACCAGCCCCTTCCCCGAAGTCACGAAGTCGACCAGGCTCTTCGTCAAGAGCGGCTCGCGCTGTCTAGCCGCGGCCTGCTCGTCCGCGTCGAGCTGGTCGAAGTCCCACGGCAACATCGGCGTCCGTTCGTGTGTGTTGTTCATCACGACGACATCGAACTGCTTCAGCGTCTCGGGCCGGAACATCGCCGGATCGCCGCTTCCCACAGCCTCGAACGCTCCCGTCTTGCGTCCCAAGATCTCCATCGCCTTGAAGCAGCAGGCGACCGATTCGGGATGCGTCGGCACTCGGCCGTAGACCAACACTCTGCGGGCCTTCTTGGGCGCCGTCAGCGGAGCGGCGGGCGCCGCCGCTTCGATGCCCTTGATCGTCTGCGGGGAGACGACGTACGTGCGATCGGGTCTTGGCTGGGCCGTCAACTGCGATACGAGCGCCCAAGACGCCAAGTATGCAAACACGATGGGCGTAACGAATCTCCCCATGGCTCTGTCCTCCTTCGATTGTGTCTCCTCGAGCTCCTGATAGCATATCGAGCTCAAGGCGTCCACCCCCACCGATGCTCTTGCCTGCCGGGCAACTACCGCTGGGGAAAAGCTCCGGCCAGTCGTTTGTGTAACAGGGCAAATGTTCGGTCTGAGTCTATTTGGTATATTCTTGCCATTTTGCCGTTGGTCTTCTGGTGGTCGTACATCATGTCCCAGTTGACGGCCGGCGCGTCGACCACTTCCCAATAGACCAGAGAGGGATCGACCAGGGCAGCCACGTCGCCGAGATCGTAGAAACCTTTGGTCGGTGACTGGTACCACTTGTTCTTCAGACGCACATCGTGAAGGAACTGCCCCAGCCGGCCGTAGGGTCGGATGGCTCGCTCTGACTTGTCCATGGGACAGCGGAGATACGTTCCCGTGTCGAACAGGACCAACGGAAGCCGGGACCGGAATAGGATGCGAGCGGCCTTCAAATCGTTGTAGACGTTGAAGTTCCATGCCTTGTCCGGCCATCGCGTGCGGCCGTGCCAGAAAACGATCACCCGGTCGGCGATCTCACATGCCGCATCGGTGTCGATGATCACGCGGAGCTTCTCTCCGGACGCCGGAATCTCGGGAACACGCCGGTCCGCCGGATGACCGACTCGTGTGAAAAACAGCGTGGCCGTGAAAACGATCAGAAGGATGGCTGTTCGCATCGCATTCATTCGATCGTCCCTTTCAATGAGGGGATGTTCACACGCCCCAGCCTTCACGGTAGGGGCGCCGAACGTACTTGTTGGCGTCATCGTCGTTCGTGAAGTGCATGTTTGGAGCGTCCCACAGCAGCTTCTTGCCGGGCTTGTTCAACTCGAACGCAATGTACATCAGCAGTAGTTGATCGTTGGCGGGTGCCGCCCAGTCTATCAGATTCGTCAGGTGGCCAGGTGGCCGCGTACCGCCCCGGCCTCGCACGCCTTGACGAACTGGAGGAAGCGGTTGCCCTCGCCCATCGACGGCGTGTGCTTCTGTTCGATCACGCCGGAGATGGCGACTGCGTCGATGTCCTTTCCCATCTTGTCGAACATCTTGCGGAAGTCCTTGAACCGTGGGATGTGCGAGTGAGTCTTGCGAACCTCCTGGGCGTACGCAACCGCCCAGCTCTGCAGTCCCGCGCCGTCCCAAGGATCGGCGAAGGCCACACTCCGGAAGTGGGGCGCCATGAGATCGTTGTTCCAGAACTTCGCAATCTGCTGACTGGCCCGTTTGCCCAACCCGATATGAACGATGTTGAGCTTCTCATTCGGCGATCCGGCCGGGCTGCGCCAAGAACTGTCGACTCTTGAGCTTGCGCTTTGAGACGGTGCTCCCAGTCCTCTTGTGGTTGCGAGAATCTTGCCCAGCTTCTCAAAATTGGTATTGTGTCCCCGAATTAGCCGGGCGGCCACGTGAGGCGCCGGCCGCCCAGCAGGTGGAAGTGCAGGTGTGGCACCTCTTGTCCGGAGTCCGGCCCACAGTTGGTCACCACGCGGTATCCGCTGGTGAGCCCCCGCTCGGCGGCGAGCTTCCGGATGACGAGGAACAGGTGGCCCACGAGCACCTCGTCCTCCTCGGCGATTCCGTCGACCGAGGGAATCTCCTTCTTGGGGATCACGAGCAGGTGGGTCGGGGCCTGGGGACGGATGTCCTCGAACGCCAGGCAGAGATCGTCCTCGTAAACGATCTTCGCCGGGATCTCCCTATCAATGATCTTCTTGAAAAGGGTCTTCTCAGCCATTGTGTGGCACCTCCTGAACGAAACGGGGAACCAGGTCTATCCCGCCGTCGACGCCCGAAGCGTGCTTCGCACAAGACGAACCCGGTTCCCATTTTCGCTATTCGAGTTGATCCAGTGGAATCGCTTCGTCGGCCAGGAGCACGGGAATGCCGCCGACGACGGGGTAAAGAAGCTTCCGGTCCTCGCGCAGCAGCCCGCCGTCGAGCGGTTTCTCCACGCGTTCGCCGCCCGAGTTCTTGATCCGCCGCCGGCCGATCGCCTCGTTGACGCTCGCCACGAGCGCAGCGTCGGCACGAAGAAGCGGCTGCCGGTCCCGCGGACACACCACGATCTGCAGCAGTTGGTCATCGATCATCAGCCGCTCCTTTGGGCAGGTCGAAAGGCCGCTGCTGCCGGGCGGGAACCGGGCAGCGGGTCGCCGGGAGTGCGGCAGGGTCCTAAATCGAGGAAGACGCCCCTGTCCATTAAGGATGACGCCCGGGGCTGCGCTTGACAAGCCACCCCGGTAGCGAAAGGGAGATTCCCACGGATGACGGGGCTTTGGGGCTACATGAATCGCCACGCGCCGCTATAGAGCACGTAGGCACCCAGGAGGAGGTTCGTGGTGGCGTGGGCAACGACGCAGTCCCAGAGGTTGCGGGTCCGCAGGTACATCCAGGTGACCATCGAGAACCAGACCACCGCGGCCAGCAGCTCGGCGGGGTGCATTAGCACGGGCACCACGGTGGCCAGCACGACGGCCGCGGTGTTGGCCTCGCCCATCGGCACTTCCCACCAGTCGGCCTGAACCACAAACCGCATCAGAAACCCGCGGTAGAAAACCTCTTCGATGAGCGGCACAATCGCCACCAGGCCGAGGAACCGGACGACGAGGAAAGCCCAGGCCGCGGCCGGCTGCGCGGCGAGTTCTGTAAGGGGGTCAAACCCGGGCCGCGTGCCGGACGCGATGAATCCCTTCAGCCCGATCGAGTCCAGAAACGGTGCCAGCACCTTCGTCTCGATCTCCAGCGAGCACAGCCCGACCCACACGAAGATCCCCACCACGCCCACCACCACCGAAAGCCCGCTTACGCGAAACGGGAACCGCCGAAACGCCGGAAAGACCAGCGCGATCACCACGCCCGTGAGCACGAGCTTGGCCGTGTAGACCCACGGGTAGTAAGCGTACGGGATGGCCAGGCCGATCGCCTCGCCGCCGGCCTTCTCCGGCGTGGGCTCCAGCGAGCCGGCCAGCATGTAGACCAGCAGCGGCAGCACGAACGGCATCCAACGGTGCCGCTCGAGCAATGCCTCGCGCCACCCACCGGGTGAGCCGGCCGGCCGGGGGGCCTTGGAATCATTCGGGTCGGAGGGGTTGGGTCGATTGGACATAGCCCACAACCCTAGCCCGCCCGCCGGGAATGTCAACCCAAAACCGCGGTTGCACAACCGACCCCAATCTGCTCTGCTCTTGGCGTGGTTGCGGGCAACCGAACTTTGCCGAGTCCGGCCGCGTAGGCAAGTTATTCGCGCCGTCCCCCAGGTTTACCGGAGGTTCGACATGGAACTGCTCCTCGTGGCCGCGATGCTAGCAGCCCTGGTCGACGCACCCGCCGCGGAGGCCGCCGCCGCAGAGTCCCGCGTCGTGACGGTCGAAGAGACCTTCGACGGCCACCCGTTCAGCTACCGCATCCGCCCGCTGTCCCGCCAGCCGGGCTTCCGTATCTACCGCATCACATACCCGTCGCCGGTCGTCACGCCCGTCGAGCAGAACAACACGGTCCCGGCCGACTACTATTTGCCCGAGGGGATCGAACCGGGCGCGGCGCGGCGTCCGGCCGTGATTTGCCTGCACATCCTCGATGGCGATTTCGCCCTGGTGCGAATCGTCTGCTCGGCCCTGGCTCGGCGGGGCATCCCGGCGATCATGTTCAAGCTGCCCTACTACGGCGAGCGGGCGATGCCCGGCGGGCCGGAGGCCATGGCCCGGCGCCCCGAGCTGTTCGTCGAGGCGCTGGACCAGGCCATGCTCGACGTCCGCCGCACGGTCGACGTGCTCGGCTCCCGGCCCGAAGTGAACCCCCAGCGGATCGGCATCACCGGCATCAGCCTGGGCAGCATCGTGACGGCCACGGCGGCCGGCGGCGACCCGCGCATCCACCGCGCGGCCATGATCCTCGCCGGCGGCGACCTGCTGGCGATCATCAACCACGCCCGGGAAACCCGGGTGCTCAAGCAGATGATCGCCCGGCTGCCGGCCGAGCGCCGCAGGGCGGTCGAGGAGTCGATACGCCGCGTCGACCCGCTGCACACCGCCCCCGGGCTGCGCGAGCGGGCCCGGCGCGGCCAAGTGCTCATGATCAACGCGGCCGAGGACGAAGTGATTCCGCCCGAGTGTACCGAGAAGCTGGCCCGGGCACTGGGCGTTTCCGATCAAGTGGTGTGGCTTGAGGGGCTCGGGCACTACACGGCCATGGCCGAGCTGCCGCGGGCACTGGACATGACCGCGGCGTTCTTCGGCCGGGACATGCCCCCTGGAGTGAAAGTACCTGTCCCGCCGGACGCCCCGCGCATGCCGCCGTTGCACCTGGCCGCCTCCCTGGCGGCCGAGGCCGTGGCCATGCTCACGGCCGAGCCGGCCGAGGGGCGCTGCAACATCCTGGACTTCGAGGTCGACGTCACCCCGCCCGGCGAAGACGCGATCCACGGCCGGTTCCGGGCGATTCGCGGCGCCGGCCACCGATTCCGCCTCGAGTGCCAGGTGCCCGGTAAGCTCGACGCGCGGATGGGCCAGGGGCGCTTTCCCTGGATGGCGGGAGGGGGAAAGCGCGCGTTCGTCGGGTCGGCCGGGCCCGATTTCAAGCCGGGCGACCCGCTCGCGTTCGTCCCCGCCGAGCACGGCATGAAGCTCCGCATGGCCGCCGGGGCCGCCGCCGCAGTCGCGTTGGCCCCCGATATCCTCAACCGCTGGGTCGCGGCCACCGACGAGCCGGGCGGCGGACGCCGGGCGGTCCGAATCGCCTCGAAAGCCGACGCGGCCGACGCCGTCGTGCTCACGTTTCAGGACGACGGGCGCACGCCGGCGGCCGCTTCGTTCCACGTCGGCGGGACCCGGGGCACGGTCGTGTTCCACAGTTGGCGCCGCGACGCCCCGGCCCACCCCGGCCTGTTCGCCCCACCCGCCGACCTGCCCGCCCAACAGGTCGACCCCGCGGACCTCTACCGGATGTTCTCGGCCATGTTCAACCTGGCGATGGAGAAGGTGCCGTGAAACAACTAATCTCCCCGCTGGCCGTTGTGCTGCTGCTCGGGCGCATCGCCTTTGCCCAACAGCCGCACGAGTTCACGAATCTCGTCCGCGACCCGGCCGGGCACGGCCTGCGGTGCGACTGCCGCGGCAAGACCCTGCTGTTCGTCGAGGGGACGCCCGAGCAAATGGGCGCGGCCCAGGGGCGGCTGGTGCGCGACGAGGCCCGGCGCCTCACGGAGCGGGTGCTCTACTGCGTGGGCGGGGCCGACAGCCTCTACTCGGGCACGTGGTTCTTCGACCGCATGGCCGAGATCGCCCGGCGCACCGGCCCCCACGTGCCCGAGCGGTTCTTCCGCGAGTGCGACGCCTTAAGCGCCGCCGCCGGCGTCTCGCAGCGCGACGGGCGCTACGCCAACCTCTTTCCCGAGCGGTTCCACTGCTCCGGCGTGGCGCTCATGGGCAAGGCCACCGAGGGTGGGCGCGTGCTGCACGCCCGGGTGCTCGACTACATGCGCGACATCAACCTCCAGGACGCCGCCGTGGTGACGGTGTTTATGCCCCAGGAACACAGCACCTGGGTCAGCCTCGGCTACGCCGGTTTCATCGGCACGGTGACCGCCATGAACGAGAAGGGCGTGGCCATCGGCGAGATGGGCGGGCGCGGCGAAGGGGATTGGGACGGGATGCCCATGAGCTTCCTGCTGCGCGACGTGATGGAGCGGGCAGCCAGCGTCGAAGAGGCCCTGGAAATCCTCCGCACCACGCCGCGGACCTGCGAATACTACTACGTGCTGTCCGACAAGTCGCGCACGATCCGCGCCCTGCACTGCACGCCCGGCGAGATGCTCGTGCTTACGCCCGGCCAGCAGCACGAGCGATTACCCCAAGTGCCCGAGGACACCGTGCTCGCCTCGGGCTTCGATCGGGCCGAGGTCCTAAGCCAACGGATCCGCGAGAGCTACGGCCGGATCGACGCGGCGAAGCTCATCGAGATCATCAAGCGCCCCGTGGCCATGCGCTCGAACCTGCACAACGCCGTCTTCGCCCCCCAGACCCTGGAAATGTGGTTCTCCGACGCCGGCCGCCACACCCCCGCTTGCGACGAGCCCTACGCCCATTTCAAGCTCGACGAGCTGGTGCGGTTCTACCGGACGGCGGCGGAGACGAAGTAGGACGGATTGCCCAATCCCTCCATGGTCATCGCGAGCAAAGCGTTCGAGCACGAGCCTTGGCGAGCCGCATCAGATGTTCGAGTTTCATGAAGTGATCCAGCTCGGACGACTCCTCGGGCGTCAAGCCGGTGGTCTTCTCCTTGTGGATCAGGTCCGCCACGTATTCCTTGGTCTCTTGCGACGGCTCGAAACGCGCCACGGAATCCGGTGTCGTGCCAGCGGCGATGAATTCGAAGATCTCCTCGTATGCTCGAATCATAGCGGTATTCTAATGCCGGAGCGCGGGCGTTTCAAGTCGCATGACTCTTCTTCCTGGGCCATCCTTACGCCTTACGTTTCCGGAGAGTGTGGAACCCCATTTCCAAGGACGCGGCGCGCTCGGGCGGTTGCATCAGTTGGCGAATCGCATCGAACACGGCTTTGAATTGGGCGTCGTACTTGCGCTCCAAGGCGTCCAGCTTCCGGGCCAACTCCTCATGGTCGGCGAGCATCCGCCGCAATCGGACGAACGCCCGCATGATTTCGACATTCACCGCAGCGGCTCGGTCGCTGCGCAAGACACTGGAAAGCATCGCCACGCCCTGTTCCGTAAAGGCATAGGGGCGGCGACGGGCGCTCATCTTGGCCGCCGGATTGGACATCACAATTTGTGATCTCCAATCCTCGAACTCCTCGGCCGAGAGCTGGAACATGAAATCATCGGGGAAACGGTCGAGATTGCGCTTGACGGACTGCACAAGTCGTCGCGTCTCCACGCCGTACAGGGTCGCTAAGTCCCTGTCCAGCATGACTTTATGGCCACGGAGCAGGAGGATGGACCGCTCGATCCGCTCGACGGGGATCAGCGACGTCCTGGTTCTCTTGGCCATGTTCGCCGTCTCCGCGGGTGGTGCCAATTGGAGATCACAATTTGTGATCTCCAATTCCCGAACCCCTCGGCCGAGGTGCGCAGCGCGACCGCTCACACCTGTGCCAAGATCGCCACGTAGTTCTTCCCGTACTTCTTCGCGCACCGCGGGCACGTCGTGTAGTAGAAGTACAGCCGCCGGAGGCTCTTGCCCCGGCTTTGGACGAACGCCTTCATCTGTTTGATCCATTTGCCCATGTCCCGGTACGGCCCCTCGAAGACCTTTGAGAGAAACGTCCCGGAGATGCTCGCCATGGTGGCGCCGGGGACGTCCTTGGTGACCTCGATGTAGACGTCGGCGCCCCATAGCGAGTTCTCGTCGGAGAGGACGATCATGTTCTCCGGGGCCGCGCCGGCGGCCTCGATGGCGGCGACGTTGCGCCGCATCATCGCGCCGAAGTTCAGCGGAACGTGAAGGAAACTCCTCACCCGGTCCTTCACGAAACGCCGGTCCTCCCACCGCAGCTCCTTGCCGTCCCACGGCTCGGGATCGAATCTCGGGCAGCAGCCGTCGGGGTCGCGATTGCTCATAAGTCGTCCTCCCCGCGAGTGCGGTAAGCGAAACTGCATTGAGTTGCCCGAGGAGATGCGGGCGAAGCGAAGATTCCCCCCGGGGTACACGCCTGCGGCAAGCCGAAAGGTCGGAGTAGAGCCTCTAGGCTGCGCAAGCAAGGCCGTCGCTCAGCGGAGAAAGGCCAAGCCCTGGACTCCAACGGTTTCTACGGCGCCCCGCCCGGCGGGGCGACGACCTGGCGGATGGGCATGTTGGCCAGCGGGCGCAGGGCCATTTGCACGGCCCGGCCGGCTCTCCAGTTGTTCTTTTCCCAGAACGTCCCGTACACCACCGCCCTGCCCGTGGTGATTTCGGCGATGTAGAGCATCGTCATTCCCGGAAATGCCTGGTTGCCCGCCCCGGTGGGCACCGCCAGATTGATACCGCCCGTGACCATGAGGAAGCGGGGCTTCTGGGCCGGGTTGACGTTGAAGTCAGCCAGGATGTTGTAGCGGAACCCGCCCGCGAACCCGTTCCCCACCCGCGTGGGTACGGTGACCATCAGGTTGCCCGTCAAACAGTCGAGCAGGTACAGGCCCTCGACGTTTTCGTCCAGGGGGCCCGTGGCGATGATGAAGGCGTCGTTCGAGTCGGTGGCCACTGCGTGCAGCGGGCTGTGCGGCAACATGCTCCCGGCGGCCAGCCCCAGCAGCAGGGCCGCGGCGGGCCAAAGGACGGAACGGCCAAACCAAGTGCGTTTCATGTCGGGTCTCCTTGTTGTCTCGCCGAAAAAGGGACCAGGTATGTTTTGTGCGAAGCACCCTTCGGGCCGTCCCGGCAAAATATACCTGACGAAAAAGGGACCAGGTATATTTTGTGCGAAGCACCCTTCGGGCCGTCCCGGCAAAATATACCTGGTCCCTTTTTCGTGCCCTCACGCCCCAGTATAACCGGCCGGCCCGAAAATACCCAGTCGCCTGCCGCGGCAAATCAGCCGGCCGACCAGATCGGGTCGGGCTCGGCCAGGACTTCCGGGTCGGCGTCGTTCCGGAGCTTGGCGACCGACTCGCAGGCCGCCCGGACGCTCGCCGCGTCGCCCAAGGCTTCCAGCGTGACCTCGAACGACCGCGAGGCGCCCGGCGCCAGCTCGGCCACGCGGCCCTGCGCCTTCTCGAATGACTTGGGGTTGGGGAAGTTGATCGCCGGCTCCAGCCCGGTCACGTAGCCGTCGACCGCCGCCTGCCTGTTCTTCCATACGGTAAAGCAGGGAAGCTGGTTTTTGTTGAACTTTAGCCTTGCCCCCTGATCGGAGGATCGGTTGTGGAGCATGGCCTCGGTGTTGCCCTCGGCGTCGGCGGCCAGCTCGAAGAAGAAAACCGCCTCGGGCGAGCCGGGCGTCTCGGGCCCGTACGTGTCCCACTCCGGAACGTTGCCCATGGCCACCTCGTCGCGGGGGGCCACCTTGAGCGCCGGGACGACCACCTTCGAGCCCGGGTTCAACAGTGGCCCGCCGAAGTTGATGTGGTAGAGCAGCTCCAGCTCGCTCGGCTCGGCCGAGAGGTTGGTCACCTCGTCGTGCAGGTCGAACCCCGGCTGGCCGACCCGGGTGGTGTAAGTGCTCGTCAGACGGAGCTTGTTGCCGAAGAGCCGGGCCTCGTCGACCTCGCCGGTGAGCGTGATCTCGCCGTCGTCGCCGTCGATCGTCAGCTCGACCTTCTGCGCCGGCGTGTTGGCGATCTTGCCGTGCAGGGGGTAGCGGAGCGAGCCGTCGTCGTTGAACTCGGGGGCCCCGTTGCTCTCTAAGCCGCAACGGACCAGCAACTCGTCGAACCCGTCGAGCCAGCCGATCCCGCTGGGCTCCCAGAGCCGAACGAGCCCGGGGTGGACCGGCCCGGGCACGGGCGACTTCCAGCCCAACGACAGCTCGCCCAGGGTCGCCCGCCACACGCCCATCCCCCGCGTGGGGATCACCACGAAGCGAAAGGCCCCGTTGTCGATCTCGACCACGTCGACCCCTTCGCTCCGACCGCCACGCAGGGTCCGCTTGACCACCGAATAGCCGGTCGCCTCGCCCTCGACGTCGCCCGGGCCGACCGAGAGCTGCTCGAGGTAGGCGTCGGCCTCGCGGTCGATCAGTGTCCAACTCATTTTGGCCATGGCAGGGGGTCTCCTTCGAGCATGGGGTCGCGCACGGTCTTGCGATGATCCATCCAAGTCGATCTCTCGGGAACATCGTTCTCGGGACCATCGTACGTCGCAAACGCGGGTATCGCCAGTGCCCGCCGGCCGGCAAACACCGCCGAAGTGGCGACCCCAGTGGGATTGCGGCAGACCAATCCCCCAAATTACCGAGTTTCTCCATATTATCACGCCTGGGGTCTGCGGTGCCTTGTCAGTAGCTCGCCAGTGCAATAAAAAGGGGGTTCCGATTGGCCATCGGCTGGCTGCGAGCTCGGGTCTCGAACGCGGGCAGCCGAAGCGGGTGTGGACCCGTCGCGTCGTCGGACCCAAGAGAAATCGTTTCCGGCAAGACTGCGGCGCGGCCCTTCCGCCGTCGGCCGCGACCGCCTTCGACTGGCTCAACAGGAGTAGAAACCATCATGTGCGCATCTCCAATCGTCACTGCGGACAACGTGGGCAGAATTCTCGACCAGGCCATGGATGCGGGTGGGGGGCTGCTGCGGCTGACGCCCACCTGGGTCCCGCGGAGCTTTCTGCAGCCGGGCAAGCGAATCAAGCTGCACCCGGAGGACTGGTACGCCCTGGGGATGCACCGGGGCGGGATCGACGAGCGGTGGTTCGCCAGCACCACCGAGGCGATGAACGACAACCGGGCCGACGACGAGGGCCTCAGCTACGTGAAGTTCCAGCGCCAGCGGTTCCTGCTCCGCGACGCCGTGGCCGAGGGCCAGGGCCGGGTGATCGGTGAGGCCATCTGGAACGAGTACCAGCGGTGGCCGGTCTACTCGAAGTTCTTCGACAACATGGGGCCAATACCCCACCACATGCACCAGCGCCACGAGCACGCCGCGCTGACGAACCAGCAGGGCAAGCCGGAGTGCTATTACTTCCCGCCCCAGCTCAACGCCGCGGAAAACCACTTCGACTACACCTTCATGGGCCTCGAGCCGGGCACCACCAAGGACGACGTGATCCGCTGCCTGGAGAACTGGAACAAGGGGGACAACGGGATCCTGGACCTGTCGAAGGCGTACCGTCTGAAGGCGGGCACTGGCTGGATGATTCCCGCCGGCGTGCTCCACGCGCCCGGTTCGATGTGCACCTACGAGCCGCAGTGGGGCAGCGACGTGTTCGGCATGTACCAATCGCTCGTCGAGGGCCGGCCCGTGCCCTGGGAGCTTCTGACCAAGGACGTCCCGCCGGACAAGCACCAGGACCTCGAGTTCATCGTTGACCAGCTCGACTGGGAGAAGAACGTCGATCCGAAGTTCAAGGACTCGAACTACGTCGAACCGATCGTCGATAAGGAGAAGTCGGGCGACGGCTGCACCGACCGGTGGATCGACTACGGCGGGTTCGACGGCCAACAGCTCGTCTCGGCCAAGGAGCTGACGCTCATGCCGGGGGCGAAGACCACGCTTAACGACCCGGGCGCCAGCGGGTGGATCACCGTGCAGGGCTGCGGCCGGATCGGCAAGCTCGATATCCAAACGCCGGTGATGATCCGCTTCGGCGAGGAGCCGAACGACGAGGTGTTCATCACGGCCGAGGCGGCGGCCGCGGGCGTGATGGTCGAGAACACCGGCAGCGAGCCGCTGGTGGGGCTGCGGTACTTCGGGCCGAACGTGCATCCGAGCACGCCGCAGATCGGGGATCACAAGAAGAAGTAGGACGCCGACCGCCGATGGGCACCACGACCGAGAAACGCCGCGCCTCCGCGTCGGAGTACGTCGTGTTCTACGGCGTTCCGTGGGAGACGTACGAAGGGATTCTCGACGCGCTGGGGGAATACCACCTGCGCCACACGTACGACGAAGGGACGCTGGAGATGCGGAGCGTGCTGTACGGCGTGACGTGGGAGGACTACCTGAAGCTGTTGGACGCCACGCCCGACCTTTCGTTGCCCCACACGTACGACGAGGGGACGCTGGAGATGATGAGCCCGCGCAAAGACCACGACTGGGTAGCGAAGATGATCGCCCGCATGATCGAAGCGTACGCGCTGGCCGTGGATCTTCCGATTCAGAGCATCGGCTCCACGACGCTGCGGGCGGCGAAGGGCGGCCGGGGCCTCCAGCCCGACCAAACGTACTACCTGGCAAACGAGCCGCGCGTCCGCTGCAAGGACACGTACGAGCCGGAGAAGGATCCGCAGCCGGACCTGGCGATCGAGGTCGACGTCACCAGCAGCTCCCTGCCGCGGATGCCGGTGTTTGCGAAGATTGGGGTGCCGGAGGTCTGGCGGATCGAACGGGGCCGCGTGCGGTTCTACCGGCGGAAGTCCGAGACCGAGTATGAAGCGATCGAGCGAAGCCTCGCCTTTCCGTTCCTGAAGCCCGCGGACCTCATGCGGTTCGTCAAGCGGCGCGCCGAGCTGGGCGAGAACGGCGTAGTTCGCGAGTTCGTCGAATGGGCGAAGAAGGCGAGGGGGCGGAAGTCCAGGTGAAGGGCCCGGGAGCGAGCTGCGCTGCCCCGCACGCACGGATTCGAGAGACGATGCCACGGCGGGGGGGAAGCCTCCACGTATTGCCTTTTCAGCCACAGGACGAGATTGCACCATGGATCTGCCGAGGAAGGAAATCGCCGATTTCTGCCGCCGGCACCACATCCGCAAGCTGGCCCTGTTCGGATCGGTGTTGCGCGACGATTTCCGGCCGGATAGCGACGTGGACGTGCTCGTGGAGTTCGAGCCGAGCCGTGCGGTCGGTTTCGCAATACTGGACATGGAGGAGGAACTCTCGCGGCTTTTCGGCGGACACAAGGTGGATATTGTGGAAGAGAAATATTTGAACCGTTGGTTGCGGGATCGCGTGCTGGCCAGTGCCGAGGTGCAATATGCAGAAGGATGACTTGGTGTACGTCGGCCATATGCTCGACCTGGCTCGCTCCGTTGTGAGCAAAGTGACGGACAGATCCCGGTCGGATTTCGACGCCGATGAGAATCTCCGACTGGCGTTGGCGCACCTCATTCAGACCTTTGGCGAGGCGGCGCGACGCGTGTCTCCCGAATTCCAGGGGGCGCATCCGGAGGTGCCTTGGAAGGAGATCATCGGCATGCGACATAAGGTAGTCCATGACTATTTGCACGTGAATTACCGCATCGTGTGGACCGTTGCGACGATCGATTTGCCCGCGGTGCTGCCTGAACTCGAAAGGATCGCCCCGCCCGAACCACCAAGTACTTCCTAGAACCAACAGGAACCCCTCCATGAGCAGCGCACATCCCAACAACTACCCCAAACTCCACAACGCCGCCTGGCCGGGCGTGGTGGGCAAGGGAGACGGCGGCGAGCCGCCGATCGACCTGGACACGATGCTCGACCTGACGGCCGCGGCCGAGGTCGACAGCGTCCGGTTCGACGGCTTCGACCTGTTCCTCTACCTGCCGCACATCGACATCGACTCGACCGTCGAGAGCGACGACGCCATCAAGGAGCTGGCCGAAAAGGCCCAGTCCCGCGGGCTGGACATCGGCACGGTGGTGGCCCCCATCTGGCCGCCGACCGGCGGCGGGGCGGCCATGGGCGACGACGCCGAGCGCAAGAAGTTCCTCGACCAGGTCCGCAAGGGCTGCCGCGTGGGCATGGTGCTGCGTGAAATCGGCGTCCGGCCGCACGGCAACGTCCGCATCGACTCGGCCGGCGGGGTCGAGCCGTGGCTCGAAGACCCCGAAGGGAACCAGAGGCGGGTCGCCGAGACCTTCCGTCAGGCGTGCAGCATCGCCGCCGATCACGGCGAAGCGCTGACCGCCGAGGGCGAAATCTGCTGGGGTGGCATGCATAGCTGGAAGCGGATGATCCAGCTCCTGGAGATGGTCGACCGGCCCGGCACGCTGGGCTTCCAGGCCGACATGGCCCACACGCTGCTCTACATCCTCGGCTATAACGCCCCGGAGGACGCCATCCTGCCGCAGGACTTCGACTGGGACGACCAGCAGAAGTTCGACGCGGCCTACAAGACGCTCACCGACGCCCTGCGCCCCTGGACGAACGACCTGCACATCGCCCAGAACGACGCCACGGTTCACGGCGGCGGCTCGCACGACAAGACGGGCCGCCACTGCCCGGCCACCGACCCCAACGGCAAGCTCGACATCCCCCGTCACGCCGGCTACTGGCTCCGCGACGAGAACGGCGAGCTCACGCGCCGGATCAAGCACGTCTGCTGGGACGGCTGCCTGTTCCCCAACGAAGTGATGATGAAGCCGGAGACGTGGAACGACATCCTGCGGGCGATGATCGCGGTGCGGGATTTGCACGGGTGGGAGGAGTAGCGACAAGCCTCAGTCACTACGCCAAACCGGTGAAGTAACCCTTGGAGCGATTCCATGCTGTCGAGCCTGGAAATCCGCAACTTCCGCACGTTTCACCACCTCCGCATCGAGCGGCTGGGGCGGGTGAATCTCGTTGTTGGGAAGAACAACGTGGGGAAGACGACGTTGTTGGAGGCGTTGCGGCTGTACGGTTCGTTTTGGCCTGGCCGCACTGCGCACCTCATACTTAACGAGCGGAATGAGGTCTCATCTTCTAGCGAAGGTGAGAGAATCCTGCTGCTCCCCAGTCTTTTTCACGGTCGACATCCAAAGGAAGGCGACTCGATCGCCATTGGCCCGATAGGCACAGATAGTGGTCCCGGCTTTCAGGCCGAAATGTGCTCGCGCGATGATGCGGCCCCGAGTTCGTCAGGCGAGATGAAGGCCCTTGGGACTCATCCGGTCGTTGAGTTTCGTTGTGCAGACAGGGAGTACGTCTTGAGGCCCGACGGCAGTCTCGGGTACAGAATACCTTCTGGCGGTGCGAAGCCGCCGGACTTTGATCCCGAAGTGCCCTGCGTTCCTGGAGCAGGCCTCGAAGAAGACGAACTTGCACGCTACTGGGATGCGATTTCCTTGACAGACTCCGAAGCTCGCGTATTACAGGCTGCGGAACTCGTCGTCCCTCTGAAACGAGTGGCTTTCGTGAATGATCCCCGCTCGAATGATCGGATGGCGAAGGTTCGCGTCGAGGATATTTCGGATCCCATTCCGTTGGCCGAGTTGGGGGATGGCGTGGTACGGTTTTTCCAGATCGCAGTTGGGCTTGAGTACTCGGACTACCGCGCAAAGAAGCTCTTTGAAGCGGGGTTGCTGATGGAGAACGTCCATCCGATGCTCCTGATCGACGAAGTAGAAAGCGGCATCCACCACACGCTACACGCGCAGCTCTGGAAGTTCATACTTCGCGCGGCCCGGCTCTTGGACGTTCAAGTGGTCGCCACCACGCATTCCCACGACTGCCTCATTGGCTTTGCCCAAGCATTGGCCGACGACGAACAGGCGGACGGGCAGGTCGTTCGGCTGGAGCGGAGCGAGGGGGAGGAGGCAACGCGGGCCGTGGTGATTTCTCGTGAGAAGCTGTCCATTGTGGCCCGTGATGCGATCGAGGTGCGCTGATGGCGGGCACGCGAATCCTGTTGGTGGAGGGCGACGACGATCAGCACGTGGCGTGGAATCTGTTTCGAGCCCGGGACGTGCCGTTTCCCTTCTACGTTCTCCGGCCGAGAGATGAACCTGACATACGGATCCCCGGCAGAGTGATCCTCGGCCTGGCGACCGCTGACGAGGAACACGGAGACCGCGCCCTGCTGGATTCCATTCCCGCTCGGCTCGATACCTCGGATTTGGAGCGCCTTGCGGTGGTCGTTGACGCAAATGACAAGGGACCCAAGGCCCGATGGGACGCGATTCGCCAGCGGCTCGAGAACGAAGGCTACTCAGATTTGCCGAAATCACCGGACCAAGCGGGGACCGTCATCGACTTGCCCGGCGTTCGCGGCAGAAGGCCCGTCCGCTTCGGTGCCTGGATCATGCCCGACAATCAATCCCTCGGGATGCTGGAGGACTTCGTCGCCGGCATGATTCACGAGGGGGACGAGATGCTGTCCCGCGTGGATGGGTTCCTCGAATCCATCCCCCCCGACGAGCGGCGATTCTCCGACGCCCACCAACCCAAGGCCCGGGTCCACTGTTGGCTCGCCGTCAGCGAACGGCCGGGGCGGCCGATGGGACAGGCGATCAAGGCGGATAGCCATCTGGACGCGAATCATCCGTCCGTCAGGCCGTTTCTCGAATGGATCGGCCGGGCCCTGGTCGATTGAAACGTGAACGCACCCGATTGCCTAACCGGGTTACTTCCCACCTCATAGTGACAAGCTAGCAATGCTAGCGGCCTTGAAATTCGACGAAAGACGGGTTCTCCTTCATGTTGTGTGCCTGAAAAGGCGCCTTCCCGGATCGGGCCGGGACGAGGCCATGAAGGAGA